>HLSNC_1000089_pt1 | contig 128784 bp, 114 predicted proteins | sample HotLakmetagenome_2_FD_14041 | JGI IMG/M metagenome (IMG submission 14041)
TTGCAGTCCGCTGCATAACCACTCTGCCACCGCGCCGGGTAAGCCTTCATCTGGCTTTTGCTCTCAGGAGGCATTGAGAGACTTGGAAATGGAGCGGGAAACGAGACTCGAACTCGCGACCCCAACCTTGGCAAGGTTGTGCTCTACCAACTGAGCTATTCCCGCTCTTCGTTCAGAGGCGTTGCCTCATCAACGGATGCGTATTCTACGGATTACGCCCTAGGCGTCAACACTTTTTTTCAAGTTTCTGTTTTTACAGCAATTGTGAACAAAGTTTAGCCAGACCCCTCAGGAATTACCGGCACCCAGAGCGTCGGCACCCGCCAGCTGGGCATCACTGTCACAATTAAGGAAACTGGAGGTTTGCAGCCAGTTCTGGTCCGGGTAGTACTTGAAAACCAACTGGCCACCTTTGAGGTTGTCCACCACAGACTGAACCACTTTCTGATCCACTGCCGGGCAACCGTGGCTACGGCCAATACGTCCATACTGGTCCACCCAGTTATTGTTCACATAATCCGCACCATGAATCACGATCGCACGCTGCCGTGCAAGGTCGTTGATACCTGGTTCAAGGCCGTCCAGTCGCAGCGAGTAACCGTGCATACCGCGATAGGATTCACTGGCTTTGAACAACCCGATGCTCGACTGGTGGCTGCCTTCAATGTTCGAGAAGGCCGTTGCTTCGTCGTTACCTGAGTTTTTGCCATGGGCGACAAGATCCCGCAGCAAGAGTTCGCCTTGCTCCAGGTCGAAAATCCACATCCGCTCCTGGCTGGAATGCAGAGAAAAATCAATCACTGCCAGCCGCTCTGGCATGGCAACACCGTTTGAGATAGCACAGTGGGTGGCTTTAAAAGCTGCCTCGAGCACTTCCGGGTTCAGCTTGGGTGCAACGCTGGCAAGCCGGGCAAGCAACTGGCCATCCAATGACTGGGCCTGCACCGGTACTGCAATAGCTAGTGAAAGCGCCAGGCCGGAGAATAATGAAAAAACACGTCGATTGTGATGCTTGAGCATGCACGTTACCTCGGGATTCAGGAAGATAAGCTACCTGGCTGAAAATATGTCTTATTCTAACAGGGAATTTTGAGACGCCAGTCATTCCGTACAATTTTTAACCATTCCCATACAAAGCGCCCGCACTTCAGAGCCTCGCGCCTTCGTGTTAGAATTCTCGTCACTCAACGGGGTGCCCTGCACAAGGGCTGAGACCATACCCGCGGAACCTGATCCGGCCGGCGCCTTGCGCTCCGCTACCGGCGTAGGGATTGAGTCACCACGTTCAGTGGCCACCGCGGCGATGTCAGCCCTACCACTGATCAAGGTACTTGCCCATGCTACTCCGATACCTGTTTCTCTGGCTTTTATGTTGCGCGCCCGCAATGGCCGCTGCAGATCAGCAACCCACTCTTAATGTCTACACCCATCCCTCGTTTGCCGCCGAATGGGGCCCTGGCCCAGCTATCAAAGAGGCCTTTGAGCAGCAGTGTGAGTGTAATCTCCGGTTCACGGTTATGGACAGCGCGGGTGACATTCTGCAGCGGTTGCGACTGGAGGGGCGATCTACCCGGGCCGATGTGATTCTGGGACTGGATACCGCAACGATGGAAACAGCCCGGCAGACAGGGTTGCTGGCCCCACACACTCGCTCACTGATCAATCTGGCGCTGCCGATCCAGTGGCAAGACGATCACTTTGTGCCATTCGACTGGGGCTATTTCGCGTTCGTTTACGATACTGAGCAACTGCCAGAGCCGCCCGCCAGCCTCGACGACCTTATTAATGCGCCGGATGACCTCAAGATCATTATCCAGGACCCACGCACCAGCACTCCGGGCCTGGGACTATTGCTGTGGATGCACTCGGTTTATGGTGACCAGGCACCGGCGAAATGGCAAAAGCTGAAAGGCAAGATTCTTGCGACCACCCAGAGCTGGAGTAATGGATACTTCTCGCTGTTTATGAATGGCGAGGCGCCGATGATACTCTCCTATTCCACCTCTCCCGCCTATCATATGGCCATCGACAACACCGACCGCTATCAGGCGGCTGAGTTTGCTGAGGGGCACTACCTGCAAGTGGAGGTTGCAGCTCTGGTCGCCTCATCACAACAACCGGCGTTAGGCCGAGCCTTCCTCGATTTCATTCTGACGCCAGACTTTCAGCGCCACATTCCGCTGAAAAACGTTATGTATCCCGCAATTGACCTTGGGGATGAATTGCCGGCGGTATTCGACCGCCTGATCTCCCCTTCGCGAACACTGTTTATGGCGCCGGCCGATGTCGATCAACAGCGACGGCAACTGGTGAATGACTGGCTGGACGCCATGATGCGATGAGCGATGCATAAGCTCCCCCCGAAGGCTCCTTTCAGCCACCGAAACTGGCAACTGATGCCAGGCGTTGTCCTAGGCCTTGGTTTGATAGCTCTGGTTTTACTGGGCCTGGGCAGCTTGCTGGTAATGGCTGGCCAACTGGATATCGGCTCGGTTTGGCGTAGCCCCTACCTTAGGGGCGTCGTGGTGTTCACTCTATGGCAAGCGGCGCTATCCGTAGGGCTGAGTCTTTTGTTTGCGCTGCCGGTTGCCCTCGCCCTGGCCCGCTTCAGTCAGTTTGCCGGTCGGTCACTGTTGCTCAGATTAATGGAGCTGAGCCTGGTCTTGCCCTCCATTGTAGCAGTGTCTGGGATCATCGGTGTGTACGGTCGCCAGGGTTGGCTGACTTCCCTGATCAGTAGCTGGTTTCCTGACCATGACTGGAATCTGTACGGAGTGAGCGGCATCTTGCTTGCCCACGTCTTTTTTAACGCGCCGCTGGCCGCACGGGTTCTGCTACAGGCCCTGGAGACTGTTCCCGCGCCCCAGTTAAGAATCGCTTCACAGCTTGGCCTGCGAGGCTGGTGGCTATGGCGCGGCGTGCAGTGGCCCGCCGTTCGTCCGATCTTGCCTGGGTTGGCCGCTCTGGTCTTTACCCTGTGCTTTACCAGTTTCGCAATCATTATGACCCTGGGCGGTGGGCCAGCGGCTACCACCCTGGAGGTCGCCATTTATCAGGCACTGCGGTTTGAGTTTGACTTTGCGCAAGCCGCGTTGCTTGCGGTCATTCAACTGATGATATGCGGTAGCCTCTGGTGGCTGGCGTTCCGCAACCGGATGCAAGGTTCCCTGATGCCAAGCCGTCGGTTTGGCCACCCGATCTTGCTGCGGTCTTCCCGGCCACAACGATGGCTCGGCGCAGCGCTGCTGGGTGTCTTCTTTGTATTTCTGGCGCTGCCACTGTTAGCCGTTGTTTTGCGGGGGCTGCCCGCTCTGGTACCGACAACCGGTTCGTCCATGTTGTATTCCCAGTTACTGCCGGCCACTGCCCGCAGTCTGCTCATTGCGGTGCCGGCTGGAGTGGGCGCAGTGCTGGGCGCATTAATTACCGTGGCGGCGGCCCGAAAGGCCCATGGCCGGTTGGTGATGGCGATTCCCACTATCACCAGCTACCTGCCCCTTGTTGTGCCACCCCTGGTGCTGGGCACCGGGCTTTTTCTGCTACTGCGACCAAGCCTCGGTGATACCGCTCAGGGATGGGCACTGGTGTCCTTTATCAATGGGCTCATGGCGCTGCCGTTTGTGGTTCAGGTGTTAAGAGGCCCTTTTGCAGATCTGGACCGTTCCAGCCTGCGCATTGCTGATCAACTCGGCGTGCTGGGCTGGTATCGCTGGCGCTGGCTTTACTGGCCATTGATGCGCAGGCCCATCGCTCTGGGCCTCGCCTATGGTATCGCTTTGTCGATGGGCGACTTCGGTGTGATTGCGCTGTTTGGTAGCCCAGGGCAGCCCACGCTGCCCGTGCTCATGTACCAGCAACTCAGCAGCTACCGAGTCTCGGATGCGGCGGGCACAGGCCTGTGGTTGCTAAGCCTGTTGGTGCTCATTTTTGTAGTACTGTCGGCGGTTGGGCGACCTGTTCATTCCGGGCAGGCAGCACGAGTCCAATCTCCTATCGGGGAACCCAGACATGCTTGAAGTAAACAAGGTCAGCTTCCGATACCCGGGCGTAACGACAGGCTGGCAGTTCGGCTTTTCTGTGGCTCCCGGCCAGTGTGTGGCGGTGCACGGCGCAAGCGGCACCGGCAAATCCACACTGCTAAACCTGATTGCAGGCTTCCTCAAACCGGATGCCGGTTCCATTTGTTGGCAGGGACAAGCCATTCATGGCCTGCCTCCCTGGCAGCGGCCCGTATCCAGTGTTTTTCAGGATCATAATCTGTTCGAGCACCTGAATGTTGCCACCAATATTGGTCTTGGGCTGCATCCCGGGATGAAGCTGACCAACGATCAGAAAAACCTGATTGAGCACAACCTGGACCGTACTGGCTTGTCCGGCTTTAGCGATCGGATGCCCGGCGAATTATCCGGCGGCCAACGGCAGCGAATCGCACTGGTGCGCGCGATTTCGCGCCGGCAACCTATTCTTCTGCTGGATGAGCCCATGACCGGGCTGGATCCGGAGGCCAGGCATGCCCTGAGAAACCTGCTGCTCGAAGAAAAAGCCCGAGGTTCCTCGCTGGTGCTGGCCAGTCACGATGAAGAAGACCGAAAGATACTGGCAGACCATGTGTGGAATCTTTAAGCTGACCGCTTACCAAACTGCATGATAGTCAGGGGCGAACTCTTTCTGTGGTGATCTCTTCCGTGGTTTCTTCCAAACAGTCCAGCCCGGCTCATGGCAACGTTGAGCTCAATGGCAACACCCTGACGGTTTCCGGCAACTGGACCCTGCCCCACTATGCATTGATCAAGCAGAAGGTCTCAGACATACATCGTGCACATCCCGATGCGGCTGATCTTGATCTTGACCAGCTTGATCGCGTGGATACGGCCGGCGCCGCATTGATTGCTAAATTGCTGGGTGCTGAAACCTTACTCTCGGCACTGGAGAAGTCCACCCTCGCCGACGAGCAAATTCAGCTGTTAAAAGCCGTCGCCCAAGCCATGACGCAGGGCACCTACCAGCCTCCTCGTATCAACCCTGTGCGACTCTTTCTGGCCCGGATTGGCGAGAAAGTCACCGCGATTGCACGCCTGGTCTGGATATTGGCGGGATTTATTGGCCAAACCCTGGCCACCCTGTTTTATATTCTGCCTCGCCCCGGGCGCTGGCGTTTCACACCGTTTGTGGCTGCCGTGCATGACACTGGCCTGAACGCCCTTCCTATCGTTGCTTTGCTGACGTTCCTGGTGGGCGCCGTTGTGGCTTTTCTCGGTGCAACCGTACTTGATGACTTTGGCGCGACCATTTACACGGTCAACCTGGTCGCTTTTTCGTTTCTCAGAGAATTCGGCGTGCTGCTGGCGGCGATCTTGCTGGCCGGCCGAACCGCAAGTTCTTTCACCGCTCAGATTGGTTCAATGAAGGTGAATGAGGAACTGGATGCCATTCGCACCCTCGGCCTGAACCCGGTTGAGCTGCTCGTGGTGCCGCGGGTATTGGCCATGATGCTGAGCCTGCCGGTATTGACGTTTGTCGGGATGATTTCCGGGATGGTGGGCGGCGCCATGGTGTGCGCGCTGGTATTGGACATACCGCTCAGTCAGTTCATGGCGATTGTGGAACGGGATATCGCCCTCAAACACTTTCTTGTAGGCATCGGGAAGGCACCTGTGTTTGCCTTCCTGATTGCCGTTATTGGCTGCCTTGAAGGCTTCAAGGTCGCCGGCAGTGCCCAGTCAGTGGGCGAACACACCACATCCAGCGTGGTTCAGTCTATCTTTATGGTGATCCTTTTGGATTCCATTGCTGCCTTGTTCTTCATGGAAATGGGCTGGTAACGCATGACTGAAATCCAAAATCGCCAGAATCAAACAACTTCGCCGATCATTCAGGTCAGAGACTTGTGTAACAAGTTTGGTAGCCTTGTGGTTCATGAAAATCTGGATCTGGACCTGTTCCCCGGCGAAATACTCGGCGTGGTCGGCGGCTCAGGTACCGGCAAATCCGTGCTCCTGCGAAGCATTGTGGGGTTACAAACGCCCTCTTCCGGGCATATCCGGGTGTTTGATGTCGACCTCACCGAGCTTTCCGGGCCGGAGCGGTCAATCTATGAACAGCGATTTGGCGTTCTGTTTCAGGGCGGCGCGCTGTTTACCTCGCTCACGCTGGAGCAGAACATCGCCCTGCCATTGATTGAACATGCAAAACTGAGCCGCGCTGATGCCACGGAGCTGGCCCGGATGAAGCTGGCGCTGACCGGCCTGCCACCGGATTCTGCACTCAAGTATCCCGCCGAGCTGTCCGGTGGCATGGTCAAACGAGCCGCCTTGGCCAGAGCGCTGGCGCTGGATCCGGAAATCCTGTTTCTTGATGAACCCACCGCCGGGCTCGACCCTATTGGCGCGGCCGCTTTTGATGAACTTATCGTGACATTGAGCAATGCCCTCGGCCTGACCGTATTTCTTGTGACCCATGATCTGGATACCCTGTATGCCAGTTGCGACCGGGTCGCGGTGTTGTCTCAGAAAAAAGTGCTGGTGGCAGACACTCTGGACCGGGTGGCCCAAACCGACGATGACTGGGTGCAACAGTACTTTCATGGCCCGCGCGGTCGGGCGGCGATTGCCGCCAAAAACCAGTTGATCGAACAGGAGCCCCATTAATGGAGCCAAAGGCCCATCACGTGATTATCGGACTGTTTACTCTGGTGGCAGTGGCCGCAGCCCTTGTGTTTGCATTGTGGCTTGGCAAATCCTCCACCGATCGCGAGTGGGCCTACTACCAGATAGGTTTTGATCACCCGGTTGGCGGTCTTGCCCGGGGTAATCCGGTGCTCTACAGCGGTGTACCGGTTGGTGATGTGCTTGATCTGACCCTGGCACCCGACAACCCGGCCCACGTTCGGGTACTGGTCCGAGTGGATCAGGATATTCCCATGCGGGAGAACACCCGGGCCGAACTGGTACTGGCAAACATTACCGGCAGCATGAGCGTTCAGTTCACCGGTGGCACACCGGACAGCCCTCTGCTTGAAGGGCACAAGGATGATCCCCCGTTGATCACCGCTGAACCTTCCGCGTTTTCAAACCTGTTGAACAATGGCGAGGCCATGCTTTCCAGCGCTGAACAGTTAATGGCCAGCATGAATCGACTGCTTGCTACAGAAAACATCGACAATGTAAGCGCTATTCTGGACAACACCCGTCAGGCAACCGAAGCCTTGCTCGCCAACCGCGACGAGTTACTGGCATTGATGGAGCAGTTTGATGCGGCAGCCATTCGCGCGGAGGAAGCGGCGATCAAGGTATCCGCAACGTCTGACCGCGCCAGCTTGGTACTGCGTGATGAGATATCGCCGGTACTGGCCGGCATGAGCCAGGCCCTTACCACCATTCAGCCCACACTCAGCCGCATTGATCGCCTGACCAGCAATAATGAAGGTGCCCTCGATGTCGGCCTTCAGGGCCTGGGAGAGATCACACCGGTACTTCGGGAAATGCGCAGCACCTTGCGCTCGCTGAATTCCTTTACCCGAAGACTCGAAGAAGACCCCCTCGGGACCCTTCGCGGGCGCGCTCAACTTCAGGAGTTTGAGCAATGATCAGACAGCTGTCGACGTTAACCGTATTCGTGACTGCCATGGCATTGACCGCCTGCACGGTCTTCCCCATTCCAGAGCCACCCAGAATCATGGATCTAGCCCCGGGCAACAGCCCCTCAGTAGCGCCCAGGGCTCATGATTCAGCCATCCGCATTGACACCCCGCTGGCCTCGTCGCCCTTTGACGGCTCTCAAATACTGATCAAACCAACCGCATATGAATTTCAGGCCATGAGCCGGGTTAAATGGCGTGATACTGCGCCGGTGATGATTCGGGATCATCTGGTCAAGCACCTTCGTAGCAGTCAGGGCTTTCGGAGCGTGATTGTCGACACCAGCCCTGCAGACGCGCGATTCACACTGGTCAGCGAGCTGACGGCTTTCCATGTGGCGGCTCAGCCGGATGGCCTGAACGTCGTCATCCAATTGCATGCAGAGGTAATGAGCAATCAGCAGCGAGACAGTTTTTGTGTTGGCAACTGGACCACAACCGAGCCCACTGCCAACGTGCATACCGATAACGTAGTGGCCGGATTCAGCGTCGCGGCTAATCGGTTGAACACCGAACTGAGCAATTGGCTATCTGACTGTCTTACGGAAACTGATTGAGGCCGATCGCCATTGACGATAACGTCCTTTTTTACTGACCGCCTTCAGAATCGGGGAATAGATCGCCCCAGGCTGCGCTCAGATACAGGAACATTGACCACAGGGTGAGCACAGCAGCCACATACAGAATGCCAATCGACACATAGGCCAGAAGCGCTCCCGGCGGGAATGCCAGCAAGCCGATAATGGCCACCATCTGCGCGGTGGTTTTGATCTTTCCGATGTAGGAAACAGCCACACTGGCCCTGCTTCCCATTTCCGCCATCCACTCGCGTAATGCCGAAATAACGATCTCGCGACCAATGATGATGGTTGCCGGTATGGTCAACAGCACGGCGGCGTGTTCTTCGATCAATACCGCCAGAGCCACGGCCACCATCAACTTGTCAGCGACGGGATCGAGAAAGGCGCCAAAAGGCGTACTCTGGTCCAGTTTGCGCGCCAGATAGCCATCCAGCCAATCGGTGATGGCCGCCAACGCGAAAATTGCGGCACTGACCATATAGCTCCACTGCATCGGAAGATAAAAAATGACCACGAATATCGGGATCATCACAATGCGAGACATGGTCAAAACGTTCGGTAAATTCATGAGTTTCCTAGTCGTCGTGCAATGCTGCGTAAATGGATTCGGCGAGTGACTTGCTGATGCCCTGCACTTTGGTCATTTCATCCACACTGGCTTTGCGCAGATCCTGTATACCACCAAAGTAACGGATCAATTCCCGGCGACGCTTGGGGCCGACCCCCTCTATGCCTTCAAGAGTGGACTGCCGGCGCTTTTTGTCACGACGCGCCCGATGCCCGGTAATGGCAAAACGGTGGGACTCGTCCCGAATATGCTGAATCAGGTGCAGCGCGGGCGAATCGGCCGGCACCCGAAAGACGTCGCCGGTCATGGCATCGATCAGTTGTTCCATACCCGCGCGGCGAGTCACACCTTTCGCCACACCGATCAGGGGAATATCGGAAATGCCCAATTCATCAAACACTTCACGAGCAATATTCAACTGCCCCTTACCACCATCGATAAAGACCAGGTGAGGTCGTTTGCCTTCGCCGTTGACCAATCTGCGATAGCGGCGTGTCAGAACCTGCCGCATGGCGCCGTAATCATCACCGGCGGTTACGCCTTCAATATTATAAAGCCGATAATCACTCTTCAGCGGGCCATTCTCGTCGAAAACCACACAAGATGCGACGGTATTTTCCCCGTGGCTGTGGCTGACATCAAAACATTCCATCTGTGCCGGTGTTTCCGCCAGCTCCAGCAAGTCTCGCAACGCCAGCAAACGCCGATAGACCGTTTCTTTACTGGCCAGGTGAGTTAACAGCGTTTGCTGTGCATTGGTCATGGCCAACTCCAGCCAACGCCGCCGTTCCCCACGTACGTTGCCCCGGATGCGGGTTTCACGGTGGGCAGACTCGCTCAGGGCCTGCGCCAGCAACTCCTCCCCTTCAACTTTCACCGGCACCAGAATATCCCGCGGAATCTCCCGCTGGGTATCGCCACCAAAATAGTATTGCCCCAGGAACGCAGCCAGCAGTTCGCCCTCCGACTGCTCCAGTGAAAAACGGGGGAAGTAGTCCTTTGTGCCCAACACACGACCACCCCGAACAATGATGACAACCACGCACACCACCCCGGCTTCCTGAGCAATGGCAATCACGTCGGCATCGCCACCCTCACCGTCCACGGACTGCTGCTCCTGTACGTGGCGCAGATGATTGATCTGATCACGGTAGGCTGCCGCTTTTTCAAACTTCAGTTCTTTCGAGGCGGTCTCCATGGCGGCCATCAAATCCTGGATAATCGCCGGATTCTTGCCCTCGAGAAACATGCTGGCATGCCGTATGTCTTGCTGGTATTCCTCAGGGCTAACGTATTCCACACAAGGGGCTGTGCATCGGTTGATCTGATACTGCAGGCAAGGCCGATTGCGGTTCCTGAAATAGCTTTCACTACAGGATCTTATACGGAATATCTTCTGTAAAACATTAAGACTTTCCTTGACCGCTCCGGAGCTGGGAAACGGACCAAACCAGGTGCCGCCACCCTTCTTGGTGCGACCACGGCGAAAAGTCAGCGATGGATAGTCGCTGTGGGATGACAGGTAGATATAGGGGTAGGACTTGTCGTCACGCAGCAGGATATTGTAGGGCGGCCGCAGTGATTTGATCAGGTTCTGTTCCAGCAAGAGCGCTTCGGTTTCGCTGCCGGTAATGGTGACTTCGATCGATTCGATTTTGCTGACAAGGGCCTCGGTTTTCGGGGCCAGACCGGTTTTGCGGAAGTAGCTGCTAACACGTTTTTTGAGGTTGCGGGCTTTACCCACATAGAGCACGTTATCGCTGCCATCGAACATTCGATAGACACCGGGGCGCTCTGTCAGTTGTTTCAGGAAGTTTTTGCTGTCGAACTTCCCGTCTGTTTCCAGGAGTTCAAGCTCAGACCTTGTCGGCATCCAGCAATCCAAGCCTGACGGCCATTAATGCCAACTCTACGTCGCTGGAAATCTCCAGCTTCTCGAAAATCCGATAACGATAGCTGTTGACGGTTTTCGGGCTAAGACAGAGTTTGTCGGAGATGTCCTGCACTTTCTGACAGTCCACCACCATCATGGCAATTTGCATTTCCCGCTCAGACAGGCGCTCAAACATCGACAGCTCACCATCGTCTTCCCGGTCGCCACCCAGTGTTTTCAGGGCCATCTTCTGGGCAATTTCCGGGCTGATGTAACGCTGACCAGAATTCGCCTTGCGAATGGCTCGAACCATTTCCTGAATGTCTGCGCCTTTGGTGATGTAAGCGGTGGCACCACTCTGCATAACACGGGCAGGATAAGGATCGTCAGCACAGGCGGTCACGACGATGACACGGATGGAGTCATCAATCCGGAGTATGCGCCGAGTGGCCTCAAGGCCACCGATTCCAGGCATGCGTATGTCCATCAGAACAATGTCCGGACGGTCCTTGCGCACAAAATCGATGGCATCTTCTCCCGAAGAAGCCTGACCAAGCACTTCAATGTCGGGATCATCCACCAACATGCGGGTAATACCTGAGCGCACCAGCTCGTGATCATCAACAACGAGAACCTTGATCAAATCTCACCTCGCAGTCAGGCATGGAAAAACAGGCCGATTGTAACGGTTACCGGGGCATACGGGTAGGCGCCGAAAGCAAAACCACCGGCTTACAGTCATAAAAAAACAGGGTCGGTCAGGCTGGAGCCCCAAGACTCGCGGTGTTTTCAACCGGATCGAACCACACCACCAAATCACCTCGACGGATGGCCGAAAGTACACCAGCGCGCTCTGCCAATGGGTTTTCAGTGTCGTTAAGTCCGTGATAACGAGTGCAGTATTCTTCTGCCAAGCCTTCAAGTTGGTCGTCCGTCAACAGATCGGAATCGACAACAAACATTTCCTGCCGCGGATCCGCTTCTGGCCGCTGCTCTGCCCCATCACTCATAACGTCTCCAGTCAGTCGCTGTATGTTACGGTTTTATGGCGAAGATCAGAACCCCCGTCATTCAAGACAGTTTTGCGCAGCCGGTCAGCGGGTATGAAAACCCGCAATCAGCTGTCGCATCGACGCCGATTCCTGGCGCAGTGCATCGCTGATCAGTCGGGTCGTCTCGACATTCCCTGTCAGGGTTTCCGCGCTCACCGAGAGAGCTTCCGCCCTTTGGCCAACCCGTCCAACTTCACTTCGTTGCAAGATGACCGACGCACGAATATTCTCGCTGTGATGCTCCAGCTCATCAAACTGAGACTTCAGCTGCACCAGGTGGTCCTTTAGGGCCAGCAAGTTACTCTTGTTCTGCCCGCCCGCCTCACGCATCTCCGATAGAAGCTCATCAACGTTGCCGACACCCGAAACCAGATCCTGCACCCACTGACGGATGTTACGGGTTGATTCTGCGGTCCGGCGAGACAGGGTTCGCACCTCATCGGCAACCACAGCGAATCCCCGGCCGTGCTCACCCGCCCTGGCAGCCTCAATGGCCGCATTCAATGCAAGCAGATTAGTCTGTTCGGCAATGTCTGCGATCATCCCAATCACCTGCTCAATCTTGCCTGTCGACTCGTTAAGGGCATGTATCGATGTCGAAACCCGGGTGATCACATCAACGGTGCGATCAGCAGCCAACTCACTGCTTCTGAGCCCCGTCTGCACCTCACTATTCGCCGACACGGCCTGTTGAACCGTTTTAGCGGATTGCTCCGTCGCCAGCTCAATTTCGGAGGCCTGGTCGGCGATGGCGGCCATCGATTCGGTAACATCCGCAGTCTGTGTCAGCGTCGCTTCAGAAGCACTCTGGAGCGCCTCCGCACCGCTATCCAGCGCAACAGAGAGTTGCTCCAGGCCATTCGCAGCCTGTTTTATGTCGCTGATAAATTCCTCAAAACGCCGGACCAGGCCCTCCAGAGCACCGGCAACGCCGGCAACTTCGTCTCTGCCTGTCAACACGGGCACACGGGTAAGATCTGAATTTTTCTCCATGGCGACGAGCTCGCGCTCCATGTTCTGCAACCTGATAATCACCGATTGACGCAGCCAGAGCGTAATAATTACCACCACAATCAAGAAAGCCAGTGAACCGGCGAGCAAAATGAAGCGGTGATCCGAGAGATAATCCAATAGCTCGTCGGCATCATTGGCGACGGTATCCCTGCTGGTGGCCTGACGCTCCTTGATCGCTGAAAGCATGGGCTCCAGTGCGGGAAACAACTGAAAATCAACCACCTGACCTACTCGGTAATAACTCTTCTCGGCGATTCCGGACTCCATGTCAGACATCAACTTCATCACCCCGGCAAAGGATTCACTGGTCTCAGCCGCCCAGTCGCCCAAGCTGGGACTGGCATTTACCCGCCGCCAATGTTCGGGTAACGACGTACTCAATCGATTAAATTCAGCCTCAATTTCGTCCCAAAGCAACAACTGAGCTTTCACTTTAAACGCAAGATCCTGCAGGCTCCGATGGTCCTGTTCCAGATCGATCAGCATCCAGGATTCCTGGAGGTTTTGCCGCACCAAGGTCTCTGAGGCGTCCTCAGCCTTGAGGATAATCACCCAGGACAAGGCGGCGAGGCCTGCCACGGCAATGAGGGATAACAGAGCAAAGAAAAAAATTCGAGCACGAACCGTGGCCAGCATATTTACTCCAGTTGGAACCGAGACCCGGGGAGGATATGCCCTGTTTATGACGCTAATGTTTCACTTTTGGCGCCAAGTTATCGACGTCCGCAGTTTTACGACCTTCAAAATCCACCAGCAATTGACTATCATCGCCGGTTTTAACCGTTTGGATGCTAATGAATCACCATACTTTCCGGCTAACGCTACCCATTCTGTTTGGCTATCTACCCTTGGGCATGGCCTTTGGTGTGCTGTTTGCCACGCAGTTGGACTATGCCTGGTGGGTCGCGCCGTTAATGGGACTGGTCATTTACGCTGGTTCCGGTCAGATTCTGGCGGTTAGCCTGTTGGCGGCCAATGCCGGCCTGGTTGAAGTGGCCATAGCAATGTTTGTACTGAATGCCCGCCATCTGTTTTACGGCCTCTCGCTGCTTGGGCAGTTCCGCGGCGCGGGCTGGCGCAAGGGCTATCTGATTTTTGGCCTGACCGATGAAACCTACTCTCTGCTCACCAGCCGGCCTCGCTCGTCAGACCGCCAGCATGAGCAGGAACTGGATTTCCGGATCACGGCATTCAACCAGCTTTACTGGATTATTGGCTGCGCCGCCGGTGGTCTTTTGGGGGAGATGGTGTCGTTTAACAGCACTGGAATAGAGTTTGCGCTGGTGGCGCTGTTCATTGTGCTGACCATCGAGCAAGTCAAAACGCTCGGTGACGGCTTTCCGCTATGGGCTGGAACGTTTTCGGCGGGCATTGCCATGCTACTGGTGCCCTCAACCCATCAGCTGATTGCGGCAATTACCATCGTCACCGCTGTGCTGTTGTTGCATTACAGAAGGTTGCGCCTGGTGACGGGAGAGCCAAATCATGGGTGAGCAGTACTATCTGGCGGCGTTTATTGCGATCTCTGCTTTGGCGACATTTGCCACCCGGGTGGTGCCTTTTCTGTTTTTTGAGCGCCATACCGAACATCCACTGGTGCAACACATCGGTCGGTACTTGCCTGCAGCCGTCATGGCCTTGCTGGCCATTATCTTTCTGCAGCGTTCAGCAAACTGGCAAAGTGGCTTTATCGGGCTGGACGCATTGATTCCCGGTTTGCTGGTGGTGATCATCCATCTCTGGCGGCGTAATGCCCTACTCTCAATTGCCGTAGGAACCGCTGTCTACATGATCGTCCAGCAGACCGGCTGGCTGCTGTAATCAGGCGCCATCCTCAAGATTGGCGACCAACCGCGAGTCTTCCAGAGCTGCCGTGCGGTGCTTGACCACACCTTTGTACTCCGGGCTTTCAATCATTGCCAGAAAGGCATTGACGGAGGGGTAACGCACCAGCAGAACCTGATCCCAGGATTCGTCGGGGGGGGCGATCAATGAGCCAACCGAGCGTCCGGACCAGACAACCTCAGCACCCACCGATTTGACGCACTCGGCAGCCTCTTTCATATACCTGGCGTAGGCATCGCGGCCGGAACAATCCGCACTGTCATCCTTGTAATCTGCACGATCACGAAAGCGTAGAAGGTTCAGCATAACGACGGGCTGATTCTTCGGTGTTTCCTGCAGTACTTTCTTGAGCTCTTCCTGAGATGGATCGATGGTCGCCATTTGTGTCCCTGTTGGTTCATTGGTGAGCGTTACGGTACATCCAATCCGTGTAACAAACAGTAAACCAAAATATCTGAGGATGCACCTGTTGCCTGTTGGCGAGAACAAAAAATCAGGGATAAAGAGGGATTAATTGATCGTGGTCAGAGGTTGTCCCAATAAAAAACCCCAGCATTTCTGCTGGGGGTTTCATATTGGCGGAGAGAGAGGGATTCGAACCCTCGATACGCTATTAACGTATACACACTTTCCAGGCGTGCGCCTTCAGCCACTCGGCCACCTCTCCAATAAACTGTTCCAAATCAGCAAACTCGTCGCTCATTTGAGGGCGCAGACTTTAATAGTTTTAACCGCGTTTGGCAACTGTCTTGGGCATTTTCCACCAAAGTTTTTACTGCACGCAACGTAACAAAGCGCCGTGCCTTGGCGTATCCTTATCGATAAACCCAACTCTATGGCGGAGAAAACTCCCATGCTTATGAAAGCTGAACAGTCCACCCTTTTACTGATCGATGTGCAGGAGCGGTTGATGCCTGCGATCAGCGCTGGGGAAGAAGTCGTCGAACGGTGCACTATGTTAGCCACGGTTGCCGGGCTACTGGGCGTGCCGGTAGTTGCCACCGAACAGTTACCCGAAAAACTGGGGCATAACGTCGAATCTGTAAGGGAGCTGTGTGATACCACCCTTGGGAAATATCATTTTGACGCCTGCCCGGACGGCTTGATTGATGAATTACCGGAAGGCCGCCAACACATTGTCATCGGCGGCTGCGAAACCCACGTATGTATGCTGCAAACGGCGCTTAGCCTGCTCGATGCGGGTTACAAAGTCTGGGTGGTCGCTGATGCCACTGGCTCACGAAACGATCTAGACCGGGATGTTGCGCTCGATCGCCTGCATCAAAGCGGCGCAAGAATTGTCACTGCAGAGATGGTGGCTTTTGAGTGGATGGGACACTGCAAGCACCCCCACTTCAGGGACATCCAGGGGCTGATCAAATAATTGAAGTAACGAGGTTTTTATGCTGAATATGGATTTCTCCCAACGAGCTGTGATCCGCACTGCCGAGCAACCCTGGGTCGCCAGCCCCGCAGCGGGCGTTGAACGCAAACCGTTGGCCCGGGAAGAAGCCGAACGAGGGCACGCCACCAGCGTGGTGCGCTATCTTCCCGGTTCGGCATTTGCCCGCCACGAGCACCCCCTGGGCGAGGAAATCCTGGTGCTGGAGGGCGTGTTCTCAGATGAAACCGGCCACTATCCGGCGGGCACCTACCTTCGCAACCCGCCGGGCAGCGGCCATGCACCGTTCAGTGAAGAAGGCTGCACCTTGTTGGTAAAGCTTCACCAGTTTGACGAGCGCGACACTGCGACGGTGCGCATAGACACCAACACCACCGATTGGTTACCGGGTATCGGGGGTCTTGAGGTCATGCCGCTGCATGGGTTCGAGCACGAACACGTGGCCCTGGTGAAGTGGCCCGCCAATGAAGTGTTTCAACAACACCGGCATTTTGGAGGCGAAGAGATTTTCGTGCTACGCGGGGAGTTCTGTGACGAACATGGGCGCTACCCCAGAGGCACTTGGCTGCGCAGCCCTCACCTCAGTCAGCACCACCCGTTTGTTGATCAGGAAACGGTGATCTGGGTGAAGACCGGTCATCTGCCTTTGGCCGATTAAACAAAAAACGGCCCCTTGTACAGGGGCCGAAAAGAGCGCGATCCCGACTTCGACATCAGAGCATACTTGATCACGAAGCCAGGTTGGCTTGCCAATCAGCCTGCCCTGAAGCATTCCTGGCGAAGTGGTCCTGGCCTCTGCCGGTCGCCGCGCCCTCTCCATCCGGCAACTCAAAGACGTGATATGCCTCCGGACCGAATGGGTCCAGCGCGGTATCCAGATATTCGTAAGCATCTGGCACCGGGTCTCCAGACATGGCAACCCTGAACTGCCGTTCCACCATCGGAACCGTGACACTCAGAGGCTGCTGAACCCAGAGGAAAACGGTCTTCTGGGCAACCAGATACTCACACCGAACCACTCTGAATCCCTCACGAAGGGTCAAGGTGGTGGGCTCTTTTCCAAGCTCAAGGCGAAACTTATGGATGGTTTTCATGGCGATACTCCTTCAAAGGTTGCCAGACACAACCAGATGATGAACCGCTGATGACTTCGAGAAAATAAGATTTATTGAACTAGAAAGATCGTGATTTTCGAGGTTTATTCAAAATCACCGCTCGGTTCACTGCCACAAATGGCTCGCACACCTTCGTGGGCAGCTTTTCGGTTTCGGGTAATTGCGTAGAGCTGATCAGTTACCGCTTTCACCGGAGCAATTTCCTCCACCTGATATTGTCTGCAGACTTCATCTTTAATAGCGGTTGGTGCTGCGAATACGCCCAACCCCTCCCGCCCGAACACTTTGATAAGCGCGCTGTCGTCTACCCTGGCCACCACATCCATCCGCACATTGCTGATGGTCAGCCAATTCATCAGTTTTTGGAAGTAAGGTGCGTCGATCGCGTTGGCGAGTAAGGGTTGTCGGTTGAGAGAGGCAGGAAACTCGTCTCGCAGTCGGGTTGCCAGTTCTGGCGCAGCAAACAGACTGATGGTAGACGACGAGATTGGATGAACAGCAAAGCGATCCTCGACTTCCTCGGACTGAGGCATTCGGTCTGTCAGCACCAAGTCCAGCTCTTTGCGTTTCAAACTGAGGAGAAGATCTTCAGCGCGCCCTGTTCGGCAATCCAGCTTCATGCGACGGTTTAGTTTCAATGCCGGCTGCAACAATTGAAAGGCGATGAGTTTATGAATCGAAGCCGAGACACCAACAGCCAAGCTCAAAGGTCGATCGGAGGGTGCCAGACGCAAGGTTTCGGACAATTCTCCGGTTAAGGCAAAGATATCGTTGGCATACGACTGAACCAATTGCCCCAGCTCAGTCAGAACCAGGCGCCTACGCTCGCGACTGAACAGCTGGCCACCAACAGAATCTTCAAAGGTAGCCAGCTGCCCACTCAGCGTTTGCGGAGCAAGATCCAGCACCTCACTGGCTTTGGCGATAGATCCCTCTTGGCTGATCACCCAAAAGTAATAGAGATGCCTGAGATTGAGTTGATTCATGGCGCAAACCTAATCTGTGGTGACCGCTTGTGAACGTAACAGCCAAACCGACATTAACGCGCCGTGGAGCACCAGCAGCGGAACCGCCACGAAAAGGAGACTTGCCCAGCCTACTGAAGTCAACACAGCGCCGGCACTCAACGCAGCAGTCGCCTGTGCAGTAAACACCATCATATCGTTCAGGCCCTGCACGCGGAAGCGTTCGGATTGCTGATAGCCCCGGGGTAACAGGGTCGTGCCGCCAACAAACAGAAAATTCCAACCCACCCCAAGCAGCAACAACGCCCACAAGTAGTGGTGAAAACTGATGCCACTAGCCGCCAGCAGAATACAGCCCAGATACGCCAACAATCCGGCTGCCATCATCAAAGGAATACCAACAACCCGAGTCAGCCAGCCGGAAATCAGGGACGGCAGATACATGGCCATAATGTGCAGCTGGATAACCCGCTTGGCATCGTCCAGATCGTGCCCGGCCATTTCGGTCATGCTCAAGGGGGTTGCTGTCATGATAAAGCTCATCACCGCATAGCCAATCGCCGCCGCGCTGATGGCCGTCCATACCAAAGGATTCGCCAGAATTTCCTTAAGAGGACGACCACCACCCACCGCGGTTTCCGGTACCCGCTCGGCCTTCGCCCGATACCCCAGCACAAGAATCACCAAGGCCAAAGCCTGAACCACGGCCAGCCCGGCCCAACTGTAAAGAAACGGGAAGGATTCAGATTTGCCGCTGCCCAACGCCGCAACCTCAGGACCCAGCCAGGCTGCAACCAGACCGCCCAACAGCACTCTTGCGGCTGCCGAACCGGCCATCTCCGGTGCCACGGATTCCATTGCGGCAAAGCGATACTGGTGTACAACAGCCAGGCCAACACCACCGATAACGGCCGCCAGGCACAGCATCGGGAACGACGCCTGCCAAGACGCGTAAGCGCCCAGTGCGCCTGCCGTTGCACCCGCCAGAGTGCCAAGAAGCATGACCCGCTTGCGCCCTACCCGCTCCATCAGCCAGGTGGCAGGCTTGATAGCCATTACCGTACCGACCACCACTAGGCCGACAGGCAGCGTGGCGTACTCAGGTGCTGGCGCCAGCAAGCGCCCCTGAATTGACCCGATAAACACGATGAAAGGCGCAGTACACATGGCCAGCGCCTGGGCAGCAACCAAAACCCAGACATTTAGCGGCATGGATTATTTTTTCCTGTAGATAATGCCCGGGTGGCACTGGACCATCTCATAGAGATCCGGCAGGCCATTCAGCGACTCCGAGGCCCCAAGAATTAGGTAGCCACCGGGATTCAGCGCGGCATGCAGGCGTGTCAGGATGTCTTTTTTCAAATCTGCGGAGAAGTAGATCAGCACGTTCCGGCACATGATAATATCGAACTTACCGAGCATGTAGCGTTCAAGCAGGTTGAGCTCTTTAAAATCCACCATGGCCTTGATCTGAGGCTTTATTTGCCAGCCTCCGTTAGCTGATGGCACAAAGAAATGCTTCTGGCGCTCAGGAGAAAGCCCTCGGCCAATGGCAATCATCTCGTACTCGCCCCGTCGGGCAACTTCCAGAACGCTCTTGGAAATATCCGTTGCAGTAATTTTCACATCACGCAGTTTACCAGGCCGGGTGCGACGGAACTCGTCAACAACCATGCCGACGGAATAGGGCTCCTGGCCCGTTGAACAGGCCGCAGACCATATTCGTAGCGGTTGAAGGCCGTTACGTTCACCAAACTCGGGCAGTAGTTTTTCCTGAAGAATCCGGAACGGGTGATTATCTCGAAACCACAAGGTTTCGTTCGTGGTCATAGCATCGATCACCACTTCCCGAAGACCAGCGCGACCGGGGCGCTTCAAACGATCAAGAAGTTCCCCAAGCGAGTTCAGGCCATTTTCTTCAAGAATCCTGCGCAGTCTGCTTTTAACCAGGTACTGCTTGTTCTCACCCAGAAGAATGCCACAGGCATCTTGCAGGAATGTCTTGAAGGCGTCGTATTCCTGTGGCGTTATATCCGCTTTCATTGAATCTCTATCGTGGGTACGTCGATAAACCGAGGCATCATTGCTGATCAATGATTTCCATTACACGCTCAGCAAGCTCATCGGGGCTGAATTTCGCCATGAAGTCATCGGCGCCGACTTTTTGAACCATAGCCTTGTTGAAGACGCCACTGAGAGAGGTGTGCAGCATCACGTACATATCGCTCAAGGCTGGATCTTGTTTGATACGGGTAACCAGTGTGTAGCCGTCCATCTCCGGCATTTCCACGTCGGAAATGATGAGCGACAGATGATCTCCCGCTTTCGAGCCATCGGCAGTAATCTCTTTAAGATATTGAAGCGCTTGCTTGCCATCGTTCTGGGTCACAACCTCCATGCCGATCGCGGTCAGGCATCGCTCAATCTGTCGGCGAGCAACTGCTGAGTCGTCGACAACTAGAACCGGGCGAAGACCTGGAGCACGCTCGGAACTGCGCGCTTTTATTTCGTCCGTGACATCTTCCCTGAGCGGAGAAACTTCTGCAAGAACCTTTTCTACATCGATGATTTCTACAAGTTTATCTTCAATTCTTGTAACCGCTGTCAAGTATACGTCCTTACCCGCGCCCTTGGGAGGTGGCAAGATATCCTCCCAATTCATATTCATAATTCGATCAACGCCGGCCACAAGAAAACCTTGGGTTTTGCGATTGTACTCGGTAATAATGACAAAACTTGTCGCCAGCTGCTCGGTTGGCACACCCTGCATGCCTATGGCCATGCCCAGGTCGATAATAGGAATGGTCTCGCCCCGAATGTGTGAAACACCTCTAACCACACTCCGACTATTTGGAATGGAAGATAGTTTCGGGCACTGGAGCACCTCTTTTATCTTGAATACATTGATACCAAATAACTGTCGCCCCTTTAAGCGGAACAGCAGCAGCTCTAGCCTATTTTGACCCACCAACTGCGTGCGTTGATTAACGCTGTCCAAGACCCCTGCCATAAACGTTTACCTCTGGCATGCCGGATACCGGCACAGAATTTGCTGACTTACCAAGTAAGAACCTGTTTTCGCAGATCGGGGCCAAAACATTGACGGCCCGGATCATAGTAAAGGGTTAACGGCTTAAACTGCCGATACCTTAGGCGAAATCGCACTCACGTGCCTAATTGACAGCATAGGACAAAGCCGAGCAGATGCGAACCTTCTTTTTAGCGACCTTTTGCCTGTTTACAGCCGCCCTGAATCCGGCGGTGGCGGCCACAACGGCAACCCAGATCAGTGAAGCCGCGGAAGACTTTATTGAATCCTGGGCCGAGCAACAGGTGGAGCATAACCTGGACATCCGATTTACCGTTGGCAATATCGATAGCCGGCTGACTCTGGCTGCCTGTGAAGAACCACTTGAAACCAGCTTCACCAACGATCCCCTGCGCACCACGTCGCCGTCGGTTATGGTCTCCTGTGCGGGCACTCGGCCCTGGCGCATGTTTGTGACAACCTCGATTGAGGTATACGGCCCGGCCCTGGTGGCAGCGCGCCCGCTGGCCCGGGGTGAGCGCTTGACCGCTTCGCTGGTCAAACAGCAGCAAGCCCAGATCAACGCTAGCCGACGTGGCATTCTGACCGACCCTGAACAGATCGCCGATATGCTGGTTCGCCGGCCCGTCAACGCGGGCTCGCTCATAACCCCTGACCTACTGCAAGCACCTAATGCAGTCGAGCGTGGCGATCATGTTATTATCACGGCAAAGTCGAAGGTGTTTTCAGTCAGCTCCAGGGGCAAGGCACTCGCCAGCGCCAGCGTTGGTGAGCAGGTACTGGTCGAAAATCTGCGGTCCTCGCGAACAGTGAGAGCCATGGTCACAGCTCCCGGGCGGGTGGAAATCCCCATGTAGCGGCAGTTAATCGCCGACCGGCAAAATATTTCCGATTTATCCTAAAGGTTGGTGAATCGCTGCCGATAGAACGGTATAAACCAGAATCCGCCACTGTCCGATCAGTGGCCACAGGCAAGCAGGTAACTTTATGTCAGTTGACTTAAATGGAATTGGCCCAGGCCAGGTCAACAACAGAACAACGGCCGATAAATCATCCGGCAACCAAGGCACTCCTGCGCCGGCAGCCGAGCAGGCCAAGGCCCAGAGCCCCGCTGACCGCGGCGAAAACGTCAGCCTCAGTAATCAGGCGAAAAACCTGAAACAGCTAGAACAGAAGCTGGGCGACTACCCGGAAATGGACGACGATCGCATCGCGCAGATCCGTTCTGCGCTGGAAGATGGCAGCTACAAGATAGACGCCGAGAAACTGGCCCAAAAGATGCTAGATATGGATAAAAGCATATTTGGGTGAGTAAATCATGGCCGCAATCGAAGAACTGAAGACCCTTCTCTCTGACGACATCCGCCAGCTGGACATATTGGCGGATGTTCTCTCCCAGGAAAAACAGGTTCTGTCCTCACCGGATATCACGTCGCTGCAGGATATTACGACCCGGAAAAATGCCGTTCTGGGTGAGATACGCGAACGCGCCAAGCAAAAGATTCGTTTACTGGTCAGCATTGGCTATCGTCCAGACGCTGGTGAACCATCGCGGTTTATCAGAGCCAGTGGCCAGGAAGATCTATACACATTGTGGCAAACGGCCGATCAGAAACTCAGAGGTTGCCAGGACCTGAACCTGAACAATGGCCGCGTGGTCGGGCACCTTCAGAAACGCCTGAACAAACTCACGGACATATTCCGTGGCGCCTCCGCCCAGCAAAAGTTGTATGGGGCCCAAGGCCAACAGACCAGCGTTTCGAACAGTACCGTTCTGGCCAGCGCCTGATCGATTACGCAACCAAAAACGCCCGGACACTGTCCGGGCGTTTTTGGTTTGGGCCAAGGGATTGTTCACCGGGTATAGATCGTCATCTGGGAGTCCGGATGAAATCGGATATTGTGAAGGCTGACGTTGCCCATGGGCGGGCTTTGATTACCGCTGACACGAATGTTGTCCATGCGAATTTCTTCAATTCGCTCAGGAAAGGCCAGCCTCAGCGCACCATCCTCGCGAATCGAAAACCGAGGCTCACCCTCCCGGTAATGAACCCCGGAAATCGTCAGGTCTGAATCCAGAAAGCTGAGCACTGGCACAAAGATGTTAGCGGCCAGCCGGATCCCTTCAACGGCGTCCAGCCCAGTAGCCTCAGGATCATTCGTATCCGCTGAACTGGCATTACCCGGCATGGTTGATACGTTACCTATGCGTTCCACCAAGCCAACGCCACTTTGAGCCGAGACCGCAGACATTTCACTCTCTGACATGGGGGCAAAGCCGCTTCGTTCATAGAGTTCGCCGGCTTCGGAAGGCGCATTAGCCCCGTTGGTGTTGGTAGACGCAAGCGACACCAGAGGCTGGAATGGCAGAGCTACCATGGTCACCAGAGCAGCGGCATTCCGGTATCGGGATTGATGCTTCAAAACACGGTGCAGCTCTTTCTCGGACACCCAGCCAGAAGTAATCAGGACTTCGCCCAGGCGCTGCCCGGTATCTCGCTGCACTGAAAGCGCCTGTTCCAGCTGACCTTCAGACAGATAACCGCGATTGATCAATAACCGGCCAAGCCGGGACTTTTCTTCAAACCCCTGACGGATTCTCACTAGACTCCTCCTGCGTTCACAGTGATCACCGTACAACCCGGCCCGGAATCGTTAATTACAGCTACAAGCGTAGCTCACTACCCCAAAGCATGATGTTCTGATTACACGCATTGGGGTAAGGATCTGTTAACATCTTCGATCATTTTGTTCTGGCCGGATTATCTCAGTATTCCCAACTACAACTGAAACAATGAGAGCTTCTGAAATGACAAATTCCGTTAAACGCGCATTTATTGTGATGCCTGCCCTATTTGCCATCCTTTTGACGCTCATGCTTCCTGCTGCCGTTCAGGCTAAAGAGCTTCCAAAGGTCCGTTTCGTCACTTCGGAGGGTGCTTTTGAGGTACAGCTTCGTCCGGACGTTGCCCCCCAAACCGTCGACAACTTCCTTTCCTATGTTGACGAGCACTTTTATAACAGCACGATCTTCCACCGGGTTATTCCCGGCTTCATGGTTCAGGGCGGAGGCTTTGACACTGGGATGGCGCGCAAATCAACCAAGCCCCCTATCAAAAATGAGGCAGTTGCCAGCTTGCCCAACCTGCGCGGCACCATCGCCATGGCTCGCACCAACGCGCCCGATTCCGCAACCTCACAATTCTTCATTAATGTTGCCAAGAATGATTTCCTGAATGCCGGCGTCAGCGGAGCGGGTTATGCTGTTTTTGGCAAGGTCACCGAGGGTATGGGTGTGGTTGACCGAATCGCCGGCGTTGAAACCGGTCGTCGGCAGGGCATGGCCGATGTACCTCTTCAGCCTGTGGTCATCGAAAGCGTTACTCTGGTTACCTCTGAAGACTGATCTCTATGCAGCAAAGTCCACTGCCGCCGGCCACGGAGCCGGCGGAGCTGATCTGGCGCGACGGTGTTCCAGAATCTGCCACGTTCGGCGATGTCTACTTCAACAGAGAGGACGGACTGGCTGAAGTCCGGCACGTGTTTGTTGGCCCCAGCCAACTCCCGGAACGTTTTCGACAAGTGTCGGCTCAAGGGCACTTTGTCATTGCCGAGAGCGGCTTTGGTACCGGCCTCAACTTTCTGGCCGCCTGGTCAGAATGGATGACCCAGAGACCGCTTGACGACAATGCTGTTCTGCATTTCGTCTCGGTAGAGCGTTATCCCCTCACCCGCTCTGATCTCGTCACAGCTCTGTCTCACTGGCCGGAATTGCGTCAACTGGCTGACGAACTGATAGAGCTCTACCCGCCCTTGATCAAGGGCACGCACCGTCTGGTTTTGGCGGGCGGCAAGATAAGACTGACTTTGCACTTCGGAGAAATTGCAGATGCCCTTCAGCAACTGACGTTCAAAGCCGATGCCTGGTTTCTGGACGGGTTTACACCGTCACAGAATCCGGAGATGTGGCATCGTGATGTGATTGATCTGGTCGCCCAACACAGCAAAACGGGTACCACGCTGGCCACCTTCACGTCTTCCGGAGAGGTGCGTCGGTCGCTTACGGACAGCGGTTTCAGCCTGATGATTCTGCCGGGTTTTGGTTATAAACGAGATATGTTGGCCGGGCAGTTTTCAGCCATGCAACCGGTCAAGAGGACAGGACTTGCGGAGCCGGTTGCCATTATCGGCGCAGGCATTGCGGGCACCGCACTGGCCTGGAACCTGGCCAACCGGGGTGTGTCGGTCCTGCTGATTGACCAGGCGCCAGAACCAGGCTCCGCAGCATCCGGCAATCCCCAGGGTGCCCTGTACGTGAAGCTTGGCGTTGAGTACAACACCCAGACCGAGCTTGCAGCCACGGCGTTGAGCTTCAGCCAGCGCTTTTACGGAGCCTGGCAATCCGATTTCTGGCACCCCACAGGCCTTTTGCAACTCGCCAGCAATCCGCAAGAGGCGGACCGCCAACGCCGGTTCTGTGAACGCAACAACTACCCCAGCGACCTGATGGTGCCGGTCGATGCGATCGAGGCAAGCCAAATTGCCGGCATTCCGATCCGTCATCCCGGGCTATGGTTTCCCGGCTCGGGCTGGCTGGCGCCCGCGGAGGCGTGTGCGCGACTGACAACACATCCTCGGATCAAGACCCAGTTCGACTGCCAGATCGCCAGCCTCCAGCCTTGCAATAATCAGTGGTGTATCCGCACTGATCGAGGCGAAGATCTGCATGCGCAAAGCGTAGTGATCGCCGGCGGTCACGAGGCTGCGAAACTGGTTCCATTGCCAGGTGAGCTAAAATTAAAGCCGATTAGAGGCCAGACCACTCAACTCCCAGAGCCACTGTTCAATCTGCCCCGCACGGTGATTTGCGGCTCGCGATATCTCAATCCCGGCATCAACGGAAACGCCACCACCGGTGCCACCTTTGATCTCAGAGATAACAACCCAACACCAACGGTGGCCAGCAATCAGGAAAACCTGGAAGCGCTCAGGGAAATGTTACCTGCCACCAGCACCAGCAATGCCCCTGACGCCGACCAGCTTGAAGGCCGGGTTGCCTTCCGCTGCACAACCCATGACTATCAGCCAGTGGCTGGCCTATTGCAGGGTTCCGATGGCGCACCGGTTGACGGGCTCTATCTGATGACAGGACTTGGCAGTAAGGGGTTGGCGTGGGCCCCTTTGTTGGCGGAGTATCTGGGAGACGTCATTACCGATCAGCCTCGGTGCCTGTCCTCTCGACTGGCAAAACCGCTGGAAACGCGACGCTTGTACCGGACCTAGCTTACGGCAACGTAATACACTGGCCCTACAGTCAGATGCCATTCGGCCGTTAAACTTGTTGTGGCGGTCTGCGATCCAGCTTCGCAGCGATACAAGGGGTAGAGCAATGTCTATTTTCGTCAGTGAACCGGGCCGGCCCGTAGGCACCCGCTTACCCGAAGCGTTCAGAAGCCGCAGGGTGGGTGACGTGACCGAACTGACGGAATCCGGCGCCATCAGCGCAGGCCACAGCGAAGCCACTGATGCGGAATTTCAACAAGCGGCCAACAGCGGGCGCCATCGGGCACTTCAGGAATACGGCGCTGCCGCCGCTAGCGAGCGGCTTGAAGATCGCATCTATTTGCCGGTGTCTGAGATCTGCTCCCCTGCCCTTTATTCCGTGCCAGCCAACGCCTCTGTGGCGGACGCACTATCCTCAATGGAAGATAATGGCATTCACCATCTGGTCATTCTGGCGGACAAGAATGTCGCGGGGCTGATCGATCTTCGCTGGCTGCTAACCTGGCTACACGAGCATGGTACGCAGGCGATGTCACAAACGCTGACCCACATCGAGCTGCCAGCGTTCCTGACCGCGTCACCGGAAACCGATGCCCATCAGTTGGCGCGACTGATGCTCGCCCACCAGCTGAATGCAGCGCTCGTTATTGATTCCGATGGCAGGCCTTTCGGCATTGTCACGAGCACTGATTATCTCAAGCTGTACGCGAGTGCAGGAAGGCACGAAGGCACTGTTTAAAGCCCTCGCTACCTTATCCCGATCAGTCTTTGGTCAGTAGTTCACCTTCCGGGCTGAAAAGCAGAATCGCTGGCGCACCGTTTTGATCGACCAAAGCAACAATCTCATCATCACGATAGTTCAACAAACGCCGTATCCTAAGGCCGCTCATTGTGAATTGGCCGCGCCAGCTCCGGTACTCAGCATCGTCTTCACTACGATTCAATCGCCCTAGCACAGCCTGCACTGCGCCCGAAGGCGAGGCACTCGGTGCAAATTGGCCATCGGTGGCTCCACCAACAACAATGTCGCCATCGAACACCATGCCCTGGCGAAGGGTTACATTGGCGTTTTCGTCAAAGCCCCGGGCCATTAAAGCACTTCCTATTTCACCAGTGGTGCTGTAGCCGAGTGCGAATCCAGCCCGAGTGTCCAGTCCAGTGCGAACCAATTCGGTTTCGTCGTCTGTATCAACCTGCACCGAGTAACTCTTGGGTGCATCGCCAACCAGCCAAACGCTGCCGTCACCATAAAATCCGTGCTGGAGGTTTTCAGAGCTGTCCTCACCAACCTGGTACACCGTTGGTGCGCCATTGGCATTGCCACTGAAGAAGAACGGACCCGTTACTGCGGTACCGTCAATCGACATCGGAGCATGCCCGAACAGCAGCGGGTTTAACGTTTGGGCGCTGCCACCGACAACCCGATCGTTGCCTGACGAACCCACCTGTCGGGACCAGGCAAGGGTTGGCACCAAGGTTTCGCCATCCGGGACACTGTCAATGCGAGCCAGAAAGGTGTCGATGCCACCGGCCTCCGTCTCTCCGCTCCAGACACCGTCGGTTTCACCTGCCACGACGACGTGGCCACTGCCGGCATTGAGCCCCACCCAGCGCACACGATCATCCCCCGAGGAACCAATCCGGTGCAGGTCATCCCAGCGCAGCTCGTATTGGCCATTACTTTGCAATCGATACAAACCTGTTACGACATCGACCACGCCAGAGGCGCCCCCGGTGCCAATGCTTTCATCAGTTGAAAAAGCCACTGCCAGTTCGTACCGGCTAACCCTGACCCTGTTTTCCGTGACCCGGCGCTCAGCGACATCTAAAAATACATCGGGCTGCGCGCCAGGCGACAGGGTAGCCACCACAATCGGATTCCCAAGGGGCGTGCCCGACTGATCGTATAGCCGAACCTGAACCTCATCGTTTTGATGGCCTGCGACAAACAAACGGCCGCCGTGGCCCACGGCGAGATCTGTTGGCACAAACCCGTCGGTCCAGGTCAAATGCTGAGACAGGCGGTTAAGGTTGACCCGCAACAGGTTGTCGCTGGCTCCCCGGGCAAACCCTTCACGCCCCGCCTGATACGCATTGTCGACGGCAAGTTGACCGAACCGGTCGTTGAGGTCATCTGGAGCGGTATAGCTGTCAGTTGCCCGAATCTCAAAGATCAACTCATCCTGTCCCGTCGGGAACTCAAGGGTAGCGTTCGCCAGGCCGTCTTGTTCGATGAAAAACTCGGTACCCAGCCGTGCTGTTGAGCCTTGGGCCTGGGTCAGGCGGACCTCAACAGGGCCGTCACGGTCGCCGGTCAGGATAGCCCGGTAGCTGCGCACTTCACCCGTGTTTAAGGTGTCTCTGGGCCCGCCGTAGCGGGTTTCGATGGACACGACCGGCTCGTTATCCTGAATAGTCAGAGTAGAACGCACTTCGGTATCTGAATCGCCCAAGGATGCGATGCCAGTACGAACTTCTGTCAGCACAAGCTGTACAAGCTCACTCGGCTCAGGAATCACATCATCGATCACTTCCAGTGGGATATAGCATTCCGTGATGCCGGGCTCCAAAGTAATAACGCCACGGTCATACACCCCTTGATCGTTGGTGAAATACTGGATGTACTCAAGGTTATTGCCATCCTCATCCGTTGGCAGCGGTGAAGCATTCCCGCGGGCAACAATATCGTTGCCAATAATCGCCCGGCCAAGGTTGTCGCTACTGTACTCGCAGCTCTGGTGCGGCGGTTCTTGTTCGTCATCGCAGGCGTTTTCATCAAACTCGGAACGTAATTCAAAGGCTACAGAAACCCGGGTAAAGGACGGCTGATCGAGGAGAACTTTCACATAAACGCGATTGGTTTCTGCGGTAACGGCTTTTGAGACATTAGATGAGCCATCGTCCTCATACAGATCAATATCAAAACTGTGCTCACCTGTGGTTTCCAGACCTGGCAAGACACACCGCTCACGGGAGCTGTCTGCAATGTCCGGACTCTGGCCCTCAATAAAGGTCGGCGCTTCCAGCGACAGAACGTTGCGCTTCACCTCGACATCGAACGGCTGAAACCCGGCCATACGTCCGTCGGTTGAGACAATATCGATGTTTTCGGTTTTGCCGAGGTCTGACTCCCCTCGCCCGCCGCCAGACAATCCTGGCACTCCGCGCATGATCACGCCCTGGCGGGCTTTGTTGCTGGTATCTTCCAGAGCCAGCCAGGACGGCGCGTTGGTCAGGGAGTAATCGAGAATACTCTCACCGCCATAGGCGCCCCAGTTGTAATAATACTCGACACCGAGATAGGCGGTTGCGGGCGGCGCGCCAAGCAAGGTTGGCTGATCGGGATCTTTCTCGGTCTTGCAGCCAGTCGCGACCAACGCGATCAACGACAGGCCAATGAGGCGGCACGTGTAAGAAGTGCGGGAGAACAAATCGGCGCGCATGGAAAAATCCGTTTCATGACGTTGTTGTTATGGCGGTGCCCGGAGCAGTTTGCTCGCCCATCGGTTTACACACCGTTACAGATCAACGCCATGGTAGCCAATTTGAACTCCGCGAGATCTGCGCGAGTTCTCAGATTCGCCGGCCGAGCCGGCATCTGCCACTCAGACTGTCAGGCCATGCTCATCAAGGAGCGCTCGCAGGCCCGCTTCATCAAGCACTGGCACCCCAAGCTGCTCGGCTTTCGCGAGTTTGGAGCCCGCCGCCTCGCCGGCAACAACACAGGCGGTCTTCTTCGAGACACTTCCAGCCACTTTGGCACCCAGAGACTCAAGCATTTCCTTGGCCTGGTCGCGAGTCATCTGCGATAGGGTTCCTGTCAACACCCAGGTTTGTCCCGCCAGCGGGCGCGCCGCACTTTCGGTCACCTGCTCCTGCTGCCAAACCACGCCAGCGTCCTTGAGTGCTTCTAACGTTTCCTGATTATGGGGTTGATCGAAGAAGCTGCGAACATGACCGGCGACGATAGGCCCCACATCCGGGACCTCCTGCATTGCTTCGTCACTGGCTTGTGATATCGCCTCCAGTGACCCGAAATACGAGGCAAGACCTTTGGCCGTAGCCTCTCCCACCTCACGAATACCGAGGGCATAGATAAATCGCCACAACACCGGATTACGAGATCGATCAATGGCGGCGATCAGGTTACTGGCGGATTTGTCACCCATACGTTCCAGGCTGGAGAGCTGGAATTTGGTCAGTCGGTACAAATCAGCCACCGTCTTGACCATGCCATCGTCAACCAGAACCTCAATCAGCTTGTCGCCGAGACCCTCGATATCCAGCGCCTTACGAGACGCGTAATGCCGGATCGCTTCTTTGCGTTGGGCCGGGCAGTAAAGACCGCCGGAGCAACGCGCCACCGCCTCACCTTCGATCTGAACGATGTCGGAGTCGCAGACCGGGCAATGGCTTGGCATCGCAACGGTGGCAGCACCTTTGGGCCGTTTCTCCACAACCACCTTGACGACCTGGGGAATCACGTCACCAGCCCGGCGAATGAACACCGTATCGCCGATATGAACGTCAAGGCGCCGGACTTCATCCATGTTGTGCAAGGTCGCATTGGACACGGTAACCCCACCGACAAATACCGGTTTCAGGCGGGCAACCGGTGTCACTGCGCCGGTTCTACCGACCTGAAACTCCACATCTTCGATAACCGTCAATTCTTCCTGTGCCGGAAACTTATGCGCAATAGCCCAGCGCGGTGCTCTGGACACAAACCCGAGCTGCTTCTGAAGATCAATACGGTTAACCTTGAAAACAATCCCGTCGATCTCATACGGCAGGCTCTCGCGCTTCTGCATCAGCTCGTTGTAGGCGTCCAGACAGGCATCCGCGCCTTGCGCCTTGCGCATTTCCGGATTAATCCGGAATCCCCATTCCCGAACCTTCTGCAAACTGTCCCAATGGGTTTCTGGCAACAGGCTTTCATCGGTCACCGCCATACTGTAAGCGCACAACTCCAGGGGGCGCTTGGCCGTCACCGTGGACTTCTTCTGGCGCAAGCTGCCAGCCGCCGCATTACGCGGATTCACAAAGGTTTTCTCACCCTGCGTCGCCAGCCGTGCGTTGAGTTTCTCAAAGCCAGCCTTGGGCATGTACACCTCACCTCGCACTTCGACCAGTTCGGGGATTTTACTGCCTCGGAGTTTAAGGGGAACCGACGGAATGGTGCGAATATTGGCGGTGATGTCCTCTCCTGCGTAACCGTCACCGCGGGTCGCGGCTCGCGTAAGCACACCCTGCTCGTAATGCAGGCTTACGGCCAGACCGTCCAGTTTGGGTTCGCAGACGTACTCAATGGGCTCATCAGTCGACAGCCGATCCCTTACACGTCGATCAAACTCCCGCAATTCCTCATCGCTGAAGGCATTGTCCAGCGACAGCATCGGTAAACGGTGAATGACTTCCTGAAAACTGGTTTCGGCGGTGCTGCCTACCCGGCGTGTGGGCGACTCATCCGAGACCAGCTCCGGATATTCGGCTTCCAGAGACTGGAGTTCGCGGAACAGCCGATCGTATTCCGCATCCGGAATTCTGGGATCGTCCAGAACGTAATAATGGTAGTTGTGATCATCAAGGGCGGCGCGCAGTGCGTCCACACGCTGCCGGATATCTGCAGAGACTTGGGTCATCAGGTTGGGTGTCCTGGTTAAGCGTTACACCCGATGGGAACGCTGTTTACGTTCAAATTCACGGATGCGCTGCCGGCAATGTTCGATGGTCTGCGGCGTCATCACACTTCGGCGCTCGTCTTTCAGCTCACCGCCCATATTGCGCACCACGCACTGGGCTGTTTCGAGCATGAATTCGAATGCCTGCATGGCATTGGTCGGACCGGGCAAGCTCATAAAGAAGCTGATCCCCGGCGTACTGAGGCCGGGCATGTCTTTTGGCCGGAAGGTTCCAGGCTCAACCGCGTTCGCCACACTGAACTGGACCGGTGTGGTGGTGTCCGAGCCTTCATGACGATGATAGATGTCCAGGTCGCCATGCTCCAGACCGCAGGCTTCAAACAGCTTTTTCAGGATCGTGCCTTCAAACTGCGCTCCGCTGCGAGCAAGCACGTTGATGACCACCACTTCACGGGCTTCGGGACGATTCGCCCCGGCCAGCGGTTGATTCTTGCCGGGTTTGGCCGCTGACCGCTTGGCGGTATCTTCTTCTACTTCCGTGGTTACAACTGGCGGCTCTCGATCTGCGACACCTGATCTAACAGGTCTGGACCCGGTCACCGGCGCGGTTTTGGGAGGTTGATTGACCACAGGGTCCGCAGCGGGAATCGGATCCGGCTTCCGGTCGGGCTCCGGCGCCGGCTGCTCTGGTTCGGAATCAGCCACCTGTGGCTCACTCAGGTCGGACTCCTTGATACGGTTAGCCCGGTCTTCATCTATGCCGTCGTCGTCAGCGGCGCCCCAGCCGGACTCTGGGGTTACGTTATCTTCGTCGGCACTACTGAACTCTTCTGAGGTGTCAGATTTGAAGTATCCTCTTGCCTCAAGGGTGCCACGAGATATGGTGCGGGCTCCGCCGTTCGGCAATTCCGGGTTGTAATCATCATCCAGCGGGGACTGTTTCAGGTCATCTGCCCCCATCCCGGAGGAGATTGCCATGGATTCTTTCCGGGCCCGACGCATCCGCCGCACACCGTCAATTACGATGCCAAGAATAACCAGGGTACCTATGGCAATTAACCATTCCCTAAGTGACATAATGCTGCTGTCCTGTTTGCAGTTTGTAACGTTGCTACTCTAAGAAAAGCCCGTAATGAATACAACGCACTCCGGGCCCAAATGGCTGTATTGTCATGGTTGGCGGCTTTTTCGCCAACCCTCAGGCCTCGGCCAGTGCGGCGGCCTCGTCTACGTCCACCGATACCAGTCGCGAGCAACCCGGTTCGTGCATGGTCACACCCATCAACTGATCCGCCATTTCCATGGCGATTTTATTGTGGGTAATGTAGATGAACTGTACCTGTTTGGACATCTCTTTCACCATATTGGCGTAACGGCCAACGTTGGCATCGTCCAGGGGCGCATCAACCTCATCCAGCATACAAAAGGGAGCCGGATTAAGCTGGAAAATCGAGAATACCAGCGCGATTGCCGTCAGCGCCTTTTCGCCGCCAGATAACAGGTGAATCGTGCTGTTTTTCTTGCCCGGTGGTCTCGCCATGATGGTAACACCGGTTTCCAGCAAGTCCTCGCCGGTCAGTTCAAGATAGGCATTGCCGCCCCCGAATACCTTGGGGAAAAGCGCCTGCAAACCACCATTAACCTGATCGAAAGTCTCTTTGAAGCGCTGACGGGTTTCCCGGTCGATCTTGCGGATCGCGGTATCCAGGGTTTCCAGGGCTTCCATCAAATCGTTGTGCTGCTCGTCCAGATAATTCTTGCGCTCACTCTGAACCTGGTACTCCTCAATCGCCGCCAGGTTGATGGCGCCAAGTCGCTGAATCCGGTTGCCGACTTTCTCAAGCTCCTCCGCCCAGACTTTTTCTTCGGCGCCATCTGGCATCTGCTCGAGCACATCGTGCAACTTGACGTTTAACTCTGTGAGCTGCTCGATGTGGTTGTCGGATCGAATTTCCAGTGCCTGCGATTCCATCTTGAGCTTCTCAAGGCGCGACCGAACATCCTGCACTAGGTGGTCGGTGCGGTTTCTGCCCTGCTCCCGATCCCGCACTTCGCGATCGATGTCTTCTAGCGCGTCCCTGGCTGCCGCTAGTTTTTCTTCCTCTGCTAACCTACGTTCCAGCAAACCTTCGAGCTGTAACTGAAGATCTTCCAGAGGCTCTTCGGCACTTTCACGAGATTCCCGCAGAACGTCCAGGCGCTCATCCAGTCGTTCTTTTTGCAACTGCATACGGTCAATCGTTTGCTTGAGCCCGTCCCTCTGGCTCTGCAGGGTTTGCAATTGCAATTGCAGCTGATGGGCATGATCCCGGTCGTGTCTAGCTTCCTGACGTAACCGGTCAAGATTTTCCCGCAGCGTGTCCCGGTGCTCGAGCAACTTCTCTTTTTCGACATCGCTGTCTTCGGTCGATGCCAGCGCCAGGTTCCACTCTTCCCGCGCCTCACCCAGGTTTTCCTGCTGCTCCTCCAGACTAGCCACCACATCCTCGATATCATCGCGTATTCTGGATAGCCGCTCATCAATCTGCTCCGCCCGGGCTTTCAGCCCGCTCACCCGCGACGCCAGCATCCCGAGCTCCCGTTCAGCCTCGTTCAGGCGACCCTGGGCGTCGTCTCTCGAAGCTTCGGCCCGCTCGGCTTTTTCCTGCAGCTGTTCCAGGATCGCCGTTGCACTCTCAAGTTGCTCTTCCGCCCCCGCCAGACGCGCTTCAAGCTCATTGACAATCTTCTGACGCTCGATCACACCCACCTGTGCGGCATCGGAGTCCGGCATCAAAATCCAGTCACGGGCCACCCACACGCCGTCTTGAGTGATCAGGCTCTGCCCTTCGGCTAAACCGCCTCTTTGCGCCAGAGCTGCATCGACCGAATCAACAGTATCGATCCCATCCAGCAAATGCCCGACCGCCTCTACCCCCGATACTTTTGCCGCAAGTCCATTGCTCACTGCACTGGCGGCTGATTGCCCAGATACCAGGGCCAAGCCCTTGGGGGCTCTCTGTAATGCTTCGGTCAGATGATCAAACCCGGGCAATGAGAGCCCCTGACTGAAACGGCCAATCACCTGTTCAATGGCGAATTCCCAGCCGTCCTCAATACGCAGTGCCGAGGCGACTCTCGGGGCGTCTGATAAGCCGGTGTCACCAAGCCAGGCCTGGAGCGCATCGTCCTGACCACCCATCTGCTCGTTCAACAAGGCCTGCTGAGACTCCAGAGAGGCCCGCAGGCTTTGTACCTTCTGACGATGCTCGGAGACGTCCTGCTCCACGGTTCGTAATTGCTGGCGACACTCGTAAACATCATCCTGCAAAGACTCGATTCGCTCCGCCGCCTCTTCCCGTTGCAGCTCCAACGTTTGCTGTTGTTCCAGCAACGCGTCCAGCTCTGCTCGATCCAGTTGGCCGTCAAGCGACTGCTGCTCATCAAGCAGCTTGCTACGACGGCTCTGCAATTGGGATATCGCATCCTCAAGAGAACGGATACGTGACTGGGCAAGTTCAGCCTGACGCCGGGCATCCGCAGACCGGGCACTGAATGCCTCCCAACGCTGCTGCCAATCGCTCATCGCATCTTCGGCCAGCTGTAGTTGCTCGCCAGACTCTTCAGAACGCATGGCCAGAGCCTCCTGTTCGGGCTCGATCATATCGAGCTCGTCCTGAATACTGGTCAGCCTCTCTTCATCCTGTTCCAATTCGCGGCGCAGCTCGCGCTGGTTAACCATCGCCTGGTCCAGTTCAGCGGCCGTTTGCCGACTGCGTTCACGCTGGTGTTCCAGGCTCTGTTCTATCCTTGCGATGTCAGCACCTGCCTCGTAATAGCGGGCCTGGGCGCGGTTGAAGTGCTCCGTGCGTTCATGATGATTCTCACGCAGGGACTCCATGGAGGTTTCCAGATTCACACGTTCCGTCAGCAGCTTTTCAAGCTCCAGCTCGGTATCCCGGGTTTTGCTGCGCCATGATTGCAGATCGTTATCCAATGCTTGCCACCGCAAAACGGTAAGCTCGGCTTTCTTTTGACGCTCTTCATGCTTATAGGTCTTATACTTTTCGGCAGCCGCGGCTTGGCGTTCAAGATGTTGCAACTGTCTGCCAAGCTCTTCCCGAAGGTCCGTCAACCGCTCCAGGTTTTCCTGGGTTCGCTTGATACGGCTTTCGGTCTCGCGCCGCCGCTCTTTATACTTGGAGATTCCCGCCGCTTCTTCTATGTAGATCCTGAGCTCTTCCGGCTTGGCCTCAATCAGGCGAGAAATCATGCCCTGCTCGATGATGGCGTAACTACGCGGTCCCAGGCCGGTGCCCAGAAACAGATCTGTGATATCGCGGCGGCGGCATTTAGCCCCGTTCAGAAAATATTCGGATTGACCTTCCCGTGACACCCTGCGCTTCACAGAGATTTCGTTGAACTTGACGAACTCTCCCGGAGCCGTGCCATCACTGTTATCAAAGACGAGCTCAATGGTGGCCTGGCCAACCGGTTTACGAGCGCTGGAACCATTAAAGATGACGTCGGTCATGGACTCACCGCGCAAGTATTTCGCGGAGCTTTCACCCATCACCCAGCGCACAGCATCGATGATGTTGGACTTGCCACAGCCGTTAGGACCAACCACCGATGTCATATTGGTCGGGAACGGCACTGTTGTAGGGTCTACAAACGATTTGAAGCCGGCCAGCTTGATCGACTTGAGCCGCATATCAGGCTTTCTCCTCCGTGAGAATACTCAAAACCTGCTGGCGCTGATGTTCGCCAAATTCCTGGATGACCCGTTCAAGCTGATCGCTGTCACCTTTGACAGCAGCGTCCGCCAAGTGACGGAAGAAAGTTCCGGTTTCTGCGATTTCGCTTCGGAAATGCTCCAGCGCGACATAATAGGTGCGGCTGATGGCGGGCCGGAAATTCTCAAGCGTTTCTTCAAGAAAGGGGTTTTCAATCAATCGATAGGCGTAGCGCATCACGCCGAAGCCAGCATCAATCACTTGCTCTGCGGCGTCCGGGGCACTGGAATTGAGCGCATCGATAACCGCCTGGAGCTCCTTGACCTGACTCATCACCCCGCCGAGTTCCGCACCGGACCAACGCTCCAGCACCTTGCGTCCGAGCATGCACAGCAAGTCAATGTAGATGTCGTAGAGTGCATCAACGGAGCCCGGTGTCAGCTCTGAAACCACGGCGCCACGTCGCGGAAAAATTTCCACCAGATGCCGGCGCTCAAGAATAAGCAGTGCTTCCCGCACTGAACCCCGACTGACGTTGAGCTCGCCCGCCACCTTCAGCTCCTGAACCCGCTCTCCGGGTTTCAGGTCGCGGACAATGATGCGCTGACCAATGTGCTGGGCGATCTGCTCTGAAAGGCTTTCCGGTGCCTGAAATCTCATAAACCTGTTGCTCACTTCTATCGGCAGGGCGTCGTCAAGCGCAGAAGTTTATCACAGCCGCCCGCCAGCCCCACCCCTTGTCAGACATTTTGATTGCAGGTCGTTTACCAGCGGCAACAGCCTGCCGGAATAATGACGCCACCGGATACCCAGCCATAATAAGATTAAAAATTATCTCAAATATAACATATAAACAATTGATTTATAAGCAGGTATGATAGATGGCACTAAATGTGCCTAGAGGGAATGAAATCTATTCAAAATAGTAGAGTGAGCCGCCGTGAAAAATCTTACATCAATCCAGCCGTCCAAGACGCAGCCTGCCAGGCTAGCCGCCTTGAAGCAGTCTTTTCAGGATTGGAATGCGACACCCGACGTGCTCACACGGATGGCCAAGAGGCTGTCTACTACCCTTTCACTGGAAACCCAGCTCGGAATCGTTGCGGAGGAAATTGCCGCCACCATTCCCTTTGATGCGCTTAATTACCGCCACCGGATCGCCCGCCAGGATTTCGTGTTTTCCACCGGTATGGGCGGCCCCCACCGCTGTGAATACCGGTTAACACTGGAAGGCAGCTATTACGGCACTCTGACGTTTCATCGGCGCCACAAATTCAACGATGAAGAATTGACAGGCTTAGAAATGATGCTCTCTGCAGCCATCTGCCCACTTCGCAATGCGTGCCAATTTATTGCGGTAGAACAAGCGGCATTGACAGACTCACTGACCGGCATCGGCAATAAGAGGGCCCTGGATGAGGCTTTGGTTCAGGCCAGCGCCCTGGCGGACCGCCACGGGGCACCCTGGAGTCTGATTCTTTGCGATCTGGATCATTTCAAACTGATCAATGACAACCACGGCCATGTGGTTGGCGATCACATATTGACCAAAACAGCAGAAAAACTGGAACAGGCCATCCGAAACTCAGACACTGTCTATCGTTTCGGTGGCGAAGAGTTTGCAGTATTGCTCCCCCATACCCGTGAACACGAAGCACGAGACGTTGCCGAGCGAATTCGCCTTGCCGTTGAGGGTATCCGTGTGGACGGCGGCGAACCGCCATTGACCGTGACAACCAGCTGCGGTGTTGCCATGCACCTGACCGACGAGTCTACGGACCAATGGTTGGTACGCGCCGATGAAGCCCTGTACCGGGCCAAAGCCCAGGGCCGCAACTGCACGCGAGTGTTCGCAACCATTTCCTGATCGGTCAGCAGTGCGTGGCTCAGCCCCGATTGTTGCGGGCTGGCTTCGACGAGCCTGCCGAGCTCTTACGATCATCCCGTTTGGCTTTCGGCTTTGATGGCGCCGAATCACTCACCGCCCAACTGCCCTTACGGGCACGCTGCAAAGATTTACCGGGACTTTTCCGACGCCGGCGCTCATGCTCCGCCTGCTCCCCGGGGGTCTTCTGGGGAATATCAACAGAAGCCAGGCCAACCACTTTGCTCAGCATGTCTACTGCTTTCTGATCCAGCTCTTCCCATTTGCCCAAGGTCAATCGGCTGGGCAGGAAAATAGGCCCGTATCGAACCCGCTTCAGACGGCTTACGCGAACGCCCTGAGACTCCCACAACCGACGGACTTCCCGGTTTCGGCCCTCCAGCAGGGTGACATGAAACCAGCGGTTAATCCCGCTACCGCCAGCCGGTGCAATGTCGGAGAACTTGGCCATGCCGTCGTCCAACAGTACACCTTCCAGCAGCCGCGCCTGCATGGCGTCATCAACTTCACCAAATACCCGAACCGCATACTCCCGGTCAATCTGGCTGGACGGGTGCATCAGTCGGTTGGCGAGCTCACCATCGGTGGTGAACAACACCAGCCCGGTGGTGTTGATATCCAGACGGCCAATGGAGATCCAGCGTTGATCTTTCAGGCGTGGCAAGCGGTCAAACACAGTTGGCCGCCCCTCAGGATCCTTACGACTAGTCACTTCGCCTTCGGGTTTGTTATAGATCAGCACCCGACGAACCACCTGCGCCGCAGACGAAACGTCCAGCACCTTACCATCAAGGGCAAACTGGTCCTCAATGGTGGCTTTTTGACCGGCTTCTGCCGGCTTGCCGTTGACCAGCAAGCGCCCGGACTCCATCCAGCCCTCGATTTCCCGCCGCGAACCAACGCCGGCCCTGGCCAGAAGCTTTTGAATACGCTCAGGACCAACGGTCAAGGATTTGTCACCTTGCGCCGCTTTGTTCCTGGAGCCTGATTTTCCGGGGCTAGATGCCGCCATGTAATACGTCCTTACTGAATAGCCGATGCGTCAAAGCATCAGTGAAGTGTCTGTTCTGGATGCTCAGCCTGCCCCTCTGGAGATCCATTCTGGCTGTCACTGTCATCCTCGGAGGATTCAAACTGAATCTCTCCCTGAATGTTCTTTTCAATTTCCCGGCCAATCTCCTCAAGGTCTCGCACCTCAGACAGGGGCGGAAGTTCATCCAGGCCGGTGAGATTGAAATAATCGAGAAACTGCTTGGTGGTGGCATACATCGCCGGCCTGCCAGGCACATCCCGGTGCCCCACCACACGCGCCCACTCTCGCTCAAGCAATGTGCGAATGATATTGCTGCTTACCGTAACGCCGCGGATATCTTCAATCTCTCCACGGGTAATGGGTTGGCGGTAGGCAATCAGCGCCAGGGTTTCCAGCAGAGCCCGGGAATAACGTTGCGGCTTTTCCTCGAACAACCGCCCAACCCAGGGCGCAAACTCTTCACGAACCTGCAGCCTATAGCCACTGGCGACTTTTTTGAGTTCGAAACCCCGACCCTCGCAGGCCTTTTCCAGAAGCATCAACGCATGCTCCATGACTTGTCGGGCTGGCCGTTCGTCCTCCGTGAACAATTCGCGCAGTTGCTCTATCGACAGGGATTTTCCGGCAGCCAGCAAGGCGGCCTCGGCAATGGTCTGAATGCGTGCAAGATGGTCTTCGTTCATGGTCCGGCAATTCCTCAACTTGCAGATCGGGCCCTGACATGAATCGGGCCCAGCACCTCTGCCTGCACAATCTCAATCAGCTGTTCCTTGACCAGTTCAAGGGTGGCAAGAAAACTCACCACAACCCCAAGACGCCCTTCTTCGATGGTAAACAGGCTTTCAAAGGTCACAAAATGATCGCCCTGAAGCACCGAGAGAATGTGTGACATCCGTTCGCGAGTCGACAACCGCTCTTTCTCGACATGGTGACTGGTAAACAGGTCCGCGCGCTGCAGGACGCCATGAAGCGCCAATAACAGCTCTTTCATTTCAACCTCGGGATGAGGCTGCGACGACGGCATTTTCGGCAGCGCCGCAGAGCCTGTAAAAATATCCCGCTCCAGTCTGGGCATCTGATCAATGTCTTCAGCCGCTTTTTTGAACCGCTCATACTGCTGAAGGCGTCGTATCAGCTCGGCGCGGGGGTCAAGCTCTTCATCATCGTCACTGTCCTGACGGGGCAGTAACATGCGCGACTTGATCTCCGCCAGGGTTGCCGCCATCACCAGATATTCTGCCGCAAGTTCAAAGCGCATCGACTCTACCGCACCAATGTATTCCATATACTGGCGGGTGATTTCGCTGACATCAATTTCCAGAATGTTCATATTCTGGCGACGGATCAGATACAGCAAGAGATCCAGCGGCCCTTCAAAGGCCTCAAGAAATACGGCCAGGGCATCCGGCGGGATATAGAGGTCCTTGGGCAGGTCAACCAACGGCTTACCAGAGACCAGGGCCAGCGGCACCTGCTCCCCGGATTTGGGCCGGGCTTTGGTCAGTTCTTCCGTGTCATCGGTCATACCCTGCTCCCGTCAGCCTGGCCGCAGGTGCTCAGCGGTAGCTGAGCCCCATGGCAGCTCGCACTTCCTCAAGCGTATCGCGAGCCGCATCCCGAGCGTGCTCACGACCTTCCTGAAGGATGGAGTGCACCAAATCCGGATTGCCTTCGTACTCCCGGGCCCGTTCATGCAAGGGCTTTTGTTCCTCGATGACGGCATCAATCAACGGCTTCTTGCAGTCCAGACAACCGATGCCGGCACTGCGGCAACCCTGTTGAACCCATTCGCACGTAGATTCATCCGAATAGACTTTGTGCATACCCCATACCGGGCATTTCTCCGGATCGCCGGGATCGGTCCGGCGAACCCGTTGCGGATCTGTCTGCATGGTGCGGATCTTCTGGGAAACGCTGTCCTGATCTTCACGCAGCCCAATGTAGTTATTGTAGGACTTGGACATTTTCTGACCGTCCAGTCCTGGCAGCTTGGACTCTGGCGTTAACAGCGGCTGCGGCTCCGGCAGAATGACTTTACCGCCACCTTCGATATAGCCATACAGGCGTTCACGATCGCCCAGGGAAATGTTTTGCTGCTCTTTCAGGAGTGCGCGGGCAGTTTCCAAGGCTTCCATATTGCCCTCTTCCTGATACCGTTTCTTCAGGGTGCGATAGAGCTTGGCGTTCTTTTTGCCCATCTTGACGATGGCTGCCTCAGCCTGATCTTCAAACCCGGGCTCTCTGCCATAAATGTGGTTGAAGCGACGGGCAATTTCACGGGTTACTTCCACATGAGACACCTGGTCGGCCCCGACCGGCACCTTGCCAGCGCGGTACATCAATATGTCGGCGGTCTGCAAAAGCGGATAGCCCAGGAAGCCATAGGTCGCCAGATCTTTCTCGCGAAGCTTTTCCTGCTGATCCTTGTAGGTCGGAATGCGCTCCAGCCATCCCAACGGAGTAATCATCGAGAGCAGCAGGTGCAATTCAGCGTGTTCCGGAACCTGTGACTGGATAAACATGGTGGATGACCCCGGATTAACTCCGGCAGCCAACCAGTCGATCACCATGTCCCAGACACTTTGTTCGATACCGGAGGGGTCGTCATACTGGGTGGTCAGCGCATGCCAGTCGGCGACAAAGAAGAAGCACTCAAATTCGTGCTGGAGCTTTACCCAGTTCTTCAGCACACCATGGTAGTGGCCGAGGTGCAGCTTGCCGGTCGGACGCATGCCAGACAACACTCTTTGCTGGGAATCGACAGAACTCAAAGCACGAACTCCTTATTTCTGTTTTAAAGGCGCCTGACCTGTCGCAATCGCGAGCTTGGAAATCAGACTGACCGGACATTATAGTCTTTACACCCGCCTGCGTTAAGCAAACACCGATAAAACCGCAGCCCCATAACGAAAAACCCCCGGAATTCTTTCGAACCCGGGGGTTTTCAGAGGTTACGAGCTGACTTACCAGCCAGTCACTTCCTGCAGTGCCTTGCCGATTTCGGCCAGGCTGCGTACGGTTTTAACGCCCGCATCATTCAGAGCCGCAAACTTCTCGTCTGCTGTGCCCTTACCACCAGAAATGATGGCGCCAGCGTGGCCCATACGCTTGCCCGGAGGTGCAGTAACACCGGCAATGTAAGAAACCACAGGCTTGGTGACGTGCTCTTTGATGAACGCAGCTGCTTCTTCCTCAGCTGTACCACCGATTTCACCAATCATCACGATGGCCTCAGTCTGCGGATCTTCCTGCAGAAGCTTGAGGATATCGATAAAGTTGGAGCCAGGAATCGGATCACCACCGATACCAACACAAGTAGACTGGCCGTAACCGAAGTCTGTGGTCTGCTTGACCGCTTCGTAGGTCAGAGTGCCTGACCGGGAAACGATACCCACTTTGCCCGGCTTGTGAATGTGACCCGGCATGATGCCGATCTTGCATTCGCCCGGTGTAATCACGCCCGGACAGTTAGGACCGATCATCCGAACGCCCTGGCGATCCACATACTCTTTCGCGTACAGCATGTCGATAGTCGGAATGCCTTCGGTGATGCACACAATCAGCTGGATGCCAGCGTCTGCAGCTTCAATGATGGCATCTTTACAGAACGGAGCCGGTACGTAGATAACGGTCGCTTCTGCGCCGGTCTGCTCAACGGCCTCACGGACGGTATTAAATACGGGCAGGCCCAGGTGCTTGGTACCGCCTTTGCCGGGACTGACGCCACCGACCATCTTGGTGCCGTATTCAATGGCTTGCTCAGAGTGGAAAGTACCCTGCGCGCCGGTAAAGCCCTGGCAGATAACCTTGGTGTCTTTGTTGATCAGGATGCTCATTATTTACCCCCTGCGGCTTTAACGACTTGCTCTGCGGCATCCGCCAGACTGGTGGCGGCGATGATGTTCAGGCCACTGTCAGCCAGTACCTTGATACCCAGTTCGGCATTATTGCCTTCCAGGCGAACCACCACAGGAACCTTGACGCCCACTTCCTTAACCGCACCGATAATGCCCTCTGCGATCATGTCGCAGCGAACGATACCACCGAAGATGTTGACCAGAACGGCTTGCACGTTGTCGTCAGACAGAATGATCTTGAACGCTTCGGAAACGCGTTCTTTGGTAGCACCGCCGCCAACGTCCAGGAAGTTTGCAGGACGACCGCCAGACAACTTGATGATGTCCATGGTACCCATGGCCAGACCAGCGCCGTTAACCATGCAACCGATATTGCCTTCCAGGGCTACGTAGTTCAGTTCCCACTTGGCCGCTTCGGCTTCACGGGAATCTTCCTGGGAAGGATCGTGCATTTCATGAATTTTCTTCTGACGGTACAGTGCGTTGCCGTCTACGCCGAGTTTGGCGTCCAGGCAATGCAGGTCGCCTGCCGGAGTGATAACCAGCGGGTTGATTTCAACCAGTGCCAGGTCGCAATCTTCGAACAGTTTGGCAAGACCCATGAAGATCTTGGTGAACTGACCGATTTGCTTGCCTTCCAGGCCCAGTTTGAAAGCCAGTTCACGACCCTGGTATGGCTGAGCGCCAACCAGCGGATCTACTTCGGCTTTCAGAATTTTCTCAGGCGTTTCTTCAGCAACCTTCTCAATTTCCACGCCGCCTTCGGTAGACGCCATGAACACGATACGACGGGTACCGCGGTCAACTACCGCGCCCAGGTAAAGTTCCTGATCAATGTCGGTGAGGGATTCAACCAGAATCTTGCTGACCGGCTGGCCATGTTCATCGGTCTGGTAGGTAACCAGCTTCTGACCCAGCCACTTTTCGGCAAACTCACGGATCTCTTCTTTGCTCTTGACCAGCTTTACACCGCCAGCCTTACCGCGACCACCCGCGTGAACCTGTGCCTTGACAACCCATGCGTCACCACCGATCTCACCGGCCGCATCGACTGCTTCTTTCGGAGTATCGCAGGCAATGCCCTTGGATACCGGCAGGCCGTATTCAGCAAACAGCTGCTTGCCCTGATATTCGTGCAAATTCATAGTTAGTGTCCCGTCATTTGATGGAGGATAACCACGTACGGAAAAGAACCCGCAGGCGCGCCGCCTTTGGCACACCTTTAGCGAATTCGTTCTGGCGGGCAAGGGATCGCCTTTACCCACCGGTTACGCACCCGGAAACCTGCCGTTTTGATGGCAGCGGGGCGCCCTCATTGGCGCCCCGACTTCCGGTATTGCGTTACTTCTTTTTACGGCGGTTAGCGATGTGAATCGCGCCGCCAGCAACGGCCAGAGCTGCTTCGTGCACAGACTCAGACAGAGTCGGGTGCGCAAAACAGGTCAGAGCCAGATCTTCAGCACTGGAACCGAATTCCATGGCGATCACGCCTTGGGCAACAATTTCAGAGGCCTGCGGGCCAACTACGTGGAAGCCCAGAATACGGTCGGTCTTCGCATCCGCGATGATCTTGACCATGCCGCTGGCAGAGTTTGCCGCCATGGCACGACCATTGGCCGCAAACGGGAAGACACCCACATTGTACTCTTCGCCTTCGGCTTTGAGTTCTTCTTCGGTCTTACCGACCCAGGCAACTTCCGGCGCCGTGTAAATGACGTTCGGAATGCAATCGTAATTCACCTGTGGCTTATGGCCTGCGATACGCTCGGCAACCATAACGCCTTCTTCAGAAGCCTTGTGTGCCAGCATCGGGCCACGTACAACGTCGCCAACCGCCCATACGCCAGGCGCTTCAGTTTTGCATGTATCATCCACAAAAATAAAGCCACGCTCATCCAGCTTGACGCCGGAATCTTCAGACAGCAGGCCGTCCGTGTAAGGACGACGACCAACCGCAACGATCAGTTTGTCGAACTTGGCTTCCTGCTTGCCTTTTGAGTCTTCGTAGCTGACGTTAACCAGCTTACGCTTGACCTCTGCGCCGGTCATACGACCGCCAAGCACGATGTTCAGTCCCTGCTTCTGGAACTGCTTCAGCGCGTCTTTGGCAATTTGCTGATCCACAACCGGCAGGAAGGTGTTCTGGGCTTCCAGAACAGTGACTTCCGACCCCAGCCGCGCCCAAACACTGCCAAGCTCCAGGCCAATGACGCCAGCACCGATAATACCGAGACGCTTAGGTACTTCCGTGAACGACAGCGCGCCCTCGGAATCAACAATGTATTCACCGTCAAACGGCGCAGGTGGAATCTGGATCGGCTTTGAACCACTGGCCAGAATCACATTTTCCGCTTCGTAGGTCTTGGTCTTGCCGTCTTTAACAGTGACCTCGACTTTGCGACCAGCCAGCAGCTTGCCGTGACCCTGAATGGAGGTCACACCGTTTGCCTTGAATAGACCGCCGATACCGCCAGTCAACTGATTAACGATGCCGGTCTTTCTTTCCATCATCTTGGCCAGATCGATCTTCACGTCTTTCGCGATGATGCCCTGCTTCTCGTAATCGTGGCTGGCTTCCTCGAATTTATGGGAAATCTCCAGCAGCGCTTTGGACGGAATACAGCCCACATTCAGGCAGGTACCACCCAACACCGTGCTTTTGCCATCTTCTGACAGCCAGGATTCAACGCAGGCCGTTTTGAGACCCAGTTGGGCGGCCTTGATTGCGGCTACGTATCCGCCGGGGCCAGCGCCAATGACAATGACGTCGTACTTATCAGACATAATCTATCCCGTTTTCCGATTCGTTAAGTGTCAGTTCACACGTCCAGCAGAATACGCGCCGGGTCTTCCAGCATTTCCTTAATGGCCACCAGGAACTGCACAGCTTCTTTGCCATCGACCATGCGGTGATCGTAAGACAGCGCCAGATACATCATTGGCAGGATTTCAACCTTGCCGTTAACCGCCATCGGGCGCTCCTGGATCTTATGCATACCCAGAATTGCCGTTTGTGGCGGGTTCAGGATCGGCGTCGAGATCAGTGAGCCGAAGATGCCACCGTTGGTGATAGTAAAGGTACCACCGGTCATGTCTTCAATGCCGAGCTTGCCGTCTTTGGCCTTGGTGCCGTACTCGACGATTTTCTTTTCGATGTCGGCCAGACCAAGTGCGTCGACGTCACGAACAACCGGTACAACCAGGCCACGATCAGTGGAAACGGCAACACCGATATCCTGATAACCGTGATACACCATGTCGCTGCCATCGATAGACGCGTTGACTGCAGGGAAACGCTTGAGCGCTTCGGTTGCCGCCTTGGTAAAGAAGGACATGAAGCCCAGCTTGATGCCATGACGCTTAACGAAGCTGTCCTGGTACTGCTTGCGCAGTTCCATGATCGGCGCCATATTGACTTCGTTGAAGGTCGTAAGCATGGCTGCGGTCTGCTGAGCTTCCACCAGACGCTTGGCAATACTGGCCCGCAGGCGGGTCATCGGCACACGTTTTTCAGGACGCTCGCCCGGCGCCATGTTGACCTCGGGCATAGCGGCTGGCTTGGCCGCTGCAGGCGCGGCTGATTTACCGGAGGCGACGTGGTTCTGAACGTCTTCTTTGGTAACGCGACCGTCTTTCCCGGTGCCCTTCACGGCGGCCGGATCAACATTATTTTCCTCGGCCAGCTTACGGGCAGCCGGACTCAGAATAGCGTCTCCGGAGGCCGCAGTGGCAGCTTCTTCTTTCGGTGCCTCAGCCTTGGCTTCCGGCTTGCTTTCTGCAGGCTTGGACTCGCCCGCAGCGCCTTCCTTGAATCTGCCGATCACTTCGCCGCTTTCGCAGGTATCACCTTCGCCCTTGAGAATTTCCTCAATGACGCCGTCAGCCGGTGCGACAACTTCCAGTACGACCTTGTCAGTCTCGATGTCGACAATCAGCTCGTCACGGGAGCAGGCTTCTCCTGGCTGCTTGTGCCAGGTCGCGACGGTGCCTTCGGCAACCGACTCAGGGAAAACTGGGGCTTTAATCTCTGTTGACATTACGGATCCTTAGTTCGGTAGCTCGTCAGATTTCGAACGCGTCGTTAACCAGTTTCTTTTGCTCTTCAATGTGAACAGACATGTGTCCACAGGCTGGAGCAGCAGAAGCCTCACGACCGGCATACTGAAGGTAGAGTTTCGGGTTCAGGCGTTGCAGTGCATTGCGCATATGATGCTGACTGCAATACCAGGCGCCCTGGTTCATGGGTTCTTCCTGACACCAGACCACGTGCTTGAGCTTGGGATACTGACTCAGAAGTTCATCCAGATCGTCACCCGGGAACGGGTAAAGCTGCTCAATACGCACCAGAGCGACATCATCACGTTCGTCGGCTTTCTTCTTCTCAAGCAGATCGAAATAGACCTTGCCACTGCACATAACCAGGCGTGTCACTTTCTTGGGATCAGACAGCTCCTTTTCTGGCAATACCGTCTGGAAGGTACCGGACGTCAGATCGTCAAGATCGGAGATCGCTTCTTTGTGGCGCAACAGGCTCTTCGGCGTGATGGCGACAAGCGGCTTACGCAATGGGCGCTTAACCTGGCGACGCAGCATGTGGAACACCTGCGAGGGCGTAGTCGGCACACAAACCTGAATGTTGTGCTCTGCGCTCAACTGCAGGAAACGCTCCATGCGCGCGGAGCTGTGCTCCGGCCCCTGCCCTTCATAGCCATGGGGCAACAACAAGGTCAGGCCACACAGGCGACCCCACTTGTGCTCGCCACTGGTCAGGAACTGATCAATAACCACCTGCGCACCGTTGGCGAAATCACCAAACTGCGCTTCCCAGACAATCAGTGCATCGGGCTTGGTCGTGGAATAGCCGTATTCGAACGCCATGACCGCTTCCTCAGAAAGGAACGAGTCGTAGATATCGAACTTCGGTTGGTCTGCCGACAGCTCTTGCAGAGAGACGTGCGTTGCACCGTCTTTCTGGTTGTGCAGCACTGCATGACGATGAGAGAAGGTACCGCGGCCAACATCCTGACCAACCAGGCGAATCGGGTGACCTTCGTTGAGCAGCGTGGCATACGCCATCATCTCACCATAACCCCAGTTAAGGGCCAGCGCGCCAGCAGTCATCTTCTCGCGATCGTTCACGATTTTGGAAACCTGACGCTGAACACTGAAGCCTTCCGGTACCTCTGTCAGCTTTTTACCGAGTTTCTGAATCGTTTTGGGTGCCACACTAGTCTTGCACTTGGCGGTCCACTCATGGCCAAGGTAAGGCGCCCAATCCACGTACAGCTCTTTGTTCGGCTCCTTAACCAGAGATTTGACCACGTGATCGCCTTTATCCAGCGCATCGCGGTAATCCATCTCCATTTGCTTGGCTTCGTCTTCGGTGATCACGCCGGCTTCAATCAGCTGCTCGGCATAAATGGCACGAGTCGTCTTGAGCTTGCGAATCTTTTCGTACATCAACGGCTGCGTTGCTGCCGGCTCATCGGCCTCGTTATGGCCACGACGGCGATAGCAAACCAGATCGATAACCACGTCCCGCTTGAATTCGTTGCGGTAATCCATGGCCATCTGAGTGACGAACATGACCGCTTCCGGATCATCGGCGTTAACGTGCAGAATCGGCGCCTGAACCATTTTCGCCACATCCGTACAGTATTCTGTCGAGCGGGCATCTTCCTGCTTACTGGTGGTGAAGCCCACCTGGTTGTTGATTACAATGTGAACGGTACCACCCACACCAAAGCCCCGGGTCTGGGACATCTGGAAGGTTTCCATTACCACACCCTGACCTGCAAACGCTGCGTCGCCGTGCATAACGATCGGCAACACCTTGCTGCCATCGGTATCGCCACGACGATCTTGCCGGGCACGAACCGAACCAACCACCACCGGAGAGACAATTTCGAGGTGTGACGGGTTGAACGCCATGGCCAAGTGAACTTCGCCACCGGAGGTCATCACGTTAGACGAAAAACCCTGGTGGTATTTGACGTCACCGGAGCCGGAATCCGCGAGCTTTTTGCCTTCGAATTCATCGAACAGCTCTTTCGGGTTCTTACCAAGCGTGTTGATCAGAACGTTCAGGCGGCCACGGTGAGCCATTCCCAAAACAATCTCTTTGGTGCCGTAAGAACCAGCGCGCTGAATCAGCTCGTCCAGGCATGGAATCAGGCTTTCGCCGCCCTCCAGTCCGAACCGCTTGACGCCCGGATAACGGGAACCCAGGTATTTCTCAAGACCTTCTGCCGCAGTCAGGCGTTCCAGAAGGTGCTTGCGAGTCTCTGCCTCATACTCAGGCCGGGACCTCACTGGTTCCATACGCTGCTGGAACCAGCGTTTGATGCGGGTATCAACCACATGCATATATTCGGCGCCAATGCTCTGGCAATAGGTTTGGCGCAGACCCTGAACGATATCGCCAAGTTTCATGACCTCGGAACCAAAATTCAGAGAACCGGTCTGAAACTCCAGATCAAAATCCGAGTCGCCCAGTTCGTGAAAGGACGGATCAAGATCTTCAACAGCTTCACGCTGCCAGACACCCAGAGGGTCGAGCGTTGATTCCTGATGACCGCGAAAACGGTAGGCGTTAATCAGCTGGAGAACACGAATCTGCTTTTTGTCAGCATCGGTGGTAGCACTGGCAGGCACGCCGCCATTGGCCAGAAAACGCTGATTACGGGAAATGTGTTCAAACTGTTCGCGGATGGTCGAGTGCACAACGTCACGACCGTGATGACCATCTACGCTGGGGAGTTTATCGAAATAACTCCGCCACTCTTCAGGGATTGCGTTGGGGTCTGTCAGGTAGGTTTCAAAAAGCTGTTCAACATAGGCCAGATTGCCACCTTGCAGGTGGGAAGTCTGCCATAACTGCTCCATGATGCTTTCGTGCATTTTGAATAGCTCACCTTGGGCTGGTGCGGGGGAGCGAGTATGGTGGTCCAGGGGTAAATCTCAGTCAATACGGGATATTACGGCATGACTTTCGGCCACCACACCCTGCAAGGATGTTTTCCGTCCCCAGTGATTTTTTTATACTCAGCGACACTGTCTGGCCTCCTGGGTAAGGCGACCAGACAACGCGCATAAGTTTGCACCCCATTTAGACTTTTGCCTATAAGCCTTTGGTTGAAGGCCCCGCATAAGCGAGGCCTTCAGGGATACAAACTGGTGTCGAAACACCAGTATAGCTGGTTCTCGACAAATTGCAGGTCAGGTTGCTCTTTGCAGCAGCAGATTCCGAATGTGGCCAATTGCCTTAGTTGGATTCAGACCCTTCGGGCAAACACTCACACAGTTCATGATTCCACGGCAGCGGAACACGCTGAACGGGTCATCAAGATTGGACAGACGCTCTGCCTGGGCGGTATCACGGCTATCCGCCAGGAAGCGATAGGCCTGAAGCAGGCCAGACGGACCAATGAATTTGTCCGGGTTCCACCAGAAAGACGGACAAGCCGTTGAGCAGCAGGCACAGAGAATGCACTCATACAGGCCGTCCAGCTTTTCCCGGTCTTCCGGAGTCTGCAGTCGCTCAATGGCCGGCGCAGGGGTATCGTTGACCAGATACGGCATGACCTTCTCGTACTGCTTGTAAAACAGGCTCATGTCGACAACCAGGTCACGAATAACCGGCAATCCGGGCAGCGGGCGCAAAACCAACTTGTCCTTTTTGACCACCTGGGACATCGGCGTGATACACGCCAAGCCGTTGGTACCGTTCATGTTCATGCCATCAGAGCCACAAACACCCTCGCGACAAGAACGACGGTAGGCCATTGACGGATCGCGTTCCTTGATGAGATTCAGCACATCAAGGACCATCAGGTCCTTTCCTTCCGGAATCTCGACTTCTACGTCCTGCATATAGGGCGCGTTGTCAGTCTCCGGATTATAACGATAAAGGCTTACTAACATTTTCACGTCCCCCTTAGTAAGTCCGAACCTTCGGCTGGAAGGTGTCTACGGTCTTCGGCGCAAAGTTTACATCACGCTTGCCAACACGCTTGTCCAGCGGAAAGTACATGGAGTGCTTCAGCCAGTTCTCATCATCACGCTCGGTGAAATCGTTACGAGCATGAGCGCCCCGACTCTCTTTGCGCTCGTATGCCGAGATCGCAGTCGCCAATGCCACTTCAAACAGGTTGTCGAGCTCGAGCGCTTCAATACGCGCCGTATTAAAGGCGCTGCTGGTATCTGAAAGCTTGGTGTTACGAGCACGTTCGCCGATCGCTTCGAGCTTCTTGAGGCCTTCTTCCATGCTCTTGCCGTCGCGGAATACACCGAAGTAAAGCTGCATGCAGTTCTGAAGATCCTTACGGACCGCGGCCACACTTTCGCCCTCGGAGGCATTATTCAGACGATCAAGACGAGCCATTGCACGCTTGATGTCTTCCTCGCTGGCACCGTCTACTTCAAAGCCGCCTCGTAGCTGTTCTTCAATATGCAGGCCTGCAGCGCGACCAAAGACAACCAGATCCAGAAGCGAGTTACCGCCCAGACGGTTAGCACCGTGCACAGACACACACGCAGCCTCACCACAGGCGAACAGACCCGGAATCGGCTTATCGTTACCATTTTCGTCCTGAGTAAGTGCCTGACCACCCACGTTGGTGGGGATACCTCCCATCATGTAGTGACAGGTTGGCACGACAGGTACTGGTTCTTTTACCGGGTCAACATGAGCAAAGGTACGTGAGAGCTCACAGATGCCAGGCAAACGCAGATTCAGGGTCTCTTCACCCAGATGATCCAGCTTCAAAAGAACGTGATCCTTTTCAGGACCACAACCGCGGCCTTCCAGAATCTCAATCACCATAGCTCGCGCCACAACATCACGGCCGGCCAGGTCTTTGGCGTTCGGAGCATAACGCTCCATGAAGCGCTCGCCTTCCGCGTTGATCAGGTAACCACCCTCACCGCGGCAACCCTCAGTTACCAGAGTGCCCGCACCATGGATACCGGTTGGGTGGAACTGCCACATTTCCATATCCTGCATCGGGAAACCCGCACGCAGTGCCATACCAATGCCATCGCCAGTGTTGATCAGAGCGTTGGTAGTGGAAGCGTAGATCCGACCCGCACCACCGGTAGCCAAAACAGTTGCTTTCGACTTGATATAAGCCACTTCGCCGGTTTCGATCTCGATAGCAACAACACCAACCACTTCGTTCTTGCTGTTCTTGACCAGATCGACCGCGTACCACTCGTTCAGGAAGGTAGTGCCACCCTTAAGGTTTGCCTGGTACAGCGTGTGCAGAAGCGCATGACCCGTACGGTCAGCAGCAGCACAGGTACGGGCAGCCTGAGTCGGGTTATCAGGACCCTTGGACTGACCACCGAACGGGCGCTGATAGATACGACCCTGCTCAGTCCGTGAAAACGGAAGTCCCATATGCTCAAGCTCAAACACGGCCTGAGGGCCCACTGAACACATGTACTCAACCGCGTCTTGATCGGCAATGTAGTCAGACCCTTTTACGGTGTCGTACATGTGCCAGCGCCAATCGTCGTTGGGGTCAGCACTTGCGATGGCGCAGGTGATGCCGCCCTGAGCAGATACAGTGTGCGAACGCGTCGGGAACACTTTCGTGATACACGCAGTGTTGACGCCGGATTCGGTCAACTGCAGGGCAGCCCGCATACCGGCGCCGCCGCCACCGATAACAATCGCGTCATAAGACATGGTCTTGATATTAGCCATCTATTAAAGCCCCCAAAGAATCTGAATGCCCCAAATCACATACACGAACATGGTCAAACCACACAGCGCCTGAACCAGGAAGCGCGGCGCCATCGCCTTGATATAGTCGGTAGTGACTGTCCAGAGCCCAACCCAAGCGTGAGCACCGATGGACAGGAGCGCCAGAAGAGTAAAAATACGGAACCAGGTTTGCGAGAACAGCGCCGTCCAGGTTTCGTAGTTAACATCACTGAACACCATGAAACCCAACAGGAACAAGGTGTATAAAGCCAGTACGTAGGCGGTGACACGCTGGATCAACCAGTCAAAAACGCCACTGCGGCCGAGGTTAGTTACGCTGCTTACCATACCCAGACTCCAGCCAGAATAATGAGAACAATGGAAACCACAACAGTGATCTTCGAGGCAAGAAGACCGCTTTCGAGCTCTTCAGCAATACCCATATCCATGAGCAGGTGTTTGATGCCCGCAACCAGGTGGTACAGCAGAGCAGACAGGATGCCCCAAATAATCAGCTTGGCAAGGAAGCTGTCCAGCAGTTCACTCACCCGGGCATAACCATCTTCTCCAGACAGGGAGAGATCCAGACCGTACAACAGGAAGGCAACACCTACAAAAATGATGATGCCGCTGATGCGATGCAGGATCGATGTGATGGCAGGCAGCGGGAAATGGAACTTGCCGAGATCGAGATTTACTGGTCGTTTGCTATTCACAGCGCTCTCACACTCTCTCTTGGTTCCGCGGGACCGAAAAACGGTGGCGGATGGTTGGTATGTTATGATCGGGGAATCGATACGTTACCGATAACCGATTGGCTCAGGAGGGCGGATGACAACCTGATAGCTTGCTATGCTAGAGCTCGCATTGAGGCGCATCCCCGATTCCGGGCTACGGATTATAAGGAGACGCCCCGGCAATTACAAACTTGCAACAACCACCGAGCCCTTGAGAATCGCAGCCCCACACCCTCTATAAGGCGTATTGACAAATTTTGTTTTGCCGGTTGGGCGCCGTGATTCGGGATATCCCTGATTTACAGCGAAGGTTAAATTCTGCGTTTTCACCCCAAGCGCATTGACAAAAAAAGCTAACGCCCTATATTTTGCCGCCAGTTTTGCGATAATACGCGCTTTCTCGCGCATCTAATCATGCAGACAAGCTGTCACAGCTAATCAAACAGGAGAGCACCATGACCGACAGGAAAGCCACGCTCTCGGTGGGAGATAAGTCCATTGAGCTTCCGATGTATTCCGGCACCGTCGGCCCTGACGTTATTGACGTACGCGGCCTGGTTCAGGAAGGCATTTTCACCTATGATCCAGGCTTCGTATCCACTGCAGCCTGCGAATCGGCCATCACCTACATTGATGGCGCGCAAGGTATCCTGCTTCACCGTGGTTACCCGATTGATCAACTGGCCGAGCAATCCGACTTTCTCGAAGTTTGCTACCTTCTCCTGAATGGTGAGCTGCCGAGCGCCGAAGAAAACAAGCGCTTCCACGACACCATCAAAAACCACACCATGCTGCATGACCAGATGCGCAACTTCTTCAACGGCTTCCGCCGTGATGCCCACCCGATGGCCATCATGTGCGGCGTTGTGGGCGCGCTCTCTGCGTTTTATCACGACCAGATGGACGTCACCGATCCAAAGCAGCGTGAAGTCACCGCACACCGTCTGATCGCGAAAATGCCCACGATTGCGGCCTGGTGCTACAAGTATTCCGTTGGCCAGCCGTTCATGTACCCGCGCAATGACCTGTCCTACGCAGAAAACTTCCTGCACATGATGTTTGGCAATCCTTGCGAGGAATATAAGCCGAACCCGGTGCTGGCCAACGCCATGGACAAGATCTTCATTCTGCACGCCGATCATGAACAGAATGCTTCGACCTCCACAGTTCGACTGGCTGGCTCAACCGGTGCGAACCCATACGCGTGTATCGCCTCTGGGATTGCTGCATTGTGGGGACCGGCTCACGGCGGCGCCAACGAAGCCGTTCTGGATATGCTGGCTGAAATCGGCGACGTAGAGAACATCGACACCTTCATCGAGAAAGCCAAAGACAAGAATGATCCGTTCCGTCTGATGGGCTTTGGCCACCGGGTTTATAAAAACTTTGACCCGCGCGCCAAGGTGATGAGCGAAACCGCTCACCAGGTACTGAGTGAGCTCGGCCTGGAAAACGATCCTTTGCTGAAAATCGCCCAGCGCCTGGAACAGATCGCCCTAGAAGACGAATACTTCGTGCAGCGCCAGCTGTACCCGAACGTCGACTTCTATTCCGGCATCATCCTGAAGGCCATTGGTATCCCGACTTCCATGTTTACCGTGATCTTCGCGATGTCACGCACCATCGGCTGGTTCTCTCACTGGAACGAAATGGTCAGCGGCAACTACCGCATTGGCCGTCCGCGCCAGCTGTATACCGGCTCGCCGAAGCGCGATTACCCGAAAAACTGAGTGGCCCGTTACGCTCAGAACCAAAAAAGCCGCTGATCTCAGCGGCTTTTTTCGTATGATGGGATAACAAAGACAAAAACTGACAACAATGAGGACAAGGCACCATGGCACAGATCGCGTTTATCGGACTTGGCGTAATGGGATACCCGATGGCTGGCCACCTGAGCAAGGCCGGCCACAGCGTGTCCGTCTGGAACCGAACATCGAAAACAGCGCAACAATGGGCCAATGAGTATGGTGGAGCGGCTGCTGACAGCATTGCAGAGGCCGTTTCACAGGCCGAAATCATCCTGACCTGTGTTGGCGCCGACAAGGACCTCAGAGAGGTCTACGAGTCGCCTGAAGGCATTATCGCCCACGCGCCCTCCTCCGCCATCCTGATTGACCACACAACCGCTTCCGCCGGCGTTGCCGAAGCTTTGGCAAAATCTGCCAACCACCGCGGCCTCAGCTTTATTGACGCACCGGTTTCCGGCGGCCAACAGGGTGCTGAAAAAGGCCAGTTAACCATCATGTGTGGCGGCGCACAGGAACACTTTGATGCCGTTCGGCCGGTCCTTGAGTGCTACGCCCGGGCACTTACCTTGATGGGAGCCGTCGGCAGTGGCCAGAAAACCAAGATGGTAAACCAGATTGCCATTGCCGGACTGGTGCAAGGCCTGTCTGAGGCCCTGCATTTTGCCGAACAGGCGGAACTGGACGTTCGCAAGGTCGTTGATGTGATTTCCAAGGGTGCCGCCCAGTCATGGCAGATGGAAAACCGCTCCGGAACGATGATTGATGGTGAGTTCGAGCACGGATTTGCCGTGGACTGGATGCGCAAGGACCTGGGAATCTGCCTGGATGAAGCCCGCCGCAATGGCTCAAAACTGCCAGTAGCTGCTCTGGTGGATCAGTTCTATGGTGATGTACAGGATATGGGAGGCAATCGGTGGGATACGTCTTCGCTGATTGAGCGACTTCGGAAAAAGTAATGCTTTTCCGAGGACCGATCCGAAAGGGGTAATAACGACGAAATCCGCGAATCAACGCCAGAGCCGAGGCATTGATTCGCGGATTTCGTAACTAGAAAATCACTTCTTTTTATCTCTGGGAACCCAGCGCCCGCCTTCATACCAGGCAGACCAGCCCGTCGCTTTGCCGTCTTGCTCTGACATCACGTACTGCTCTTTGGATTTCCGGCTGTAGCGGATCACCGACGGGTTGCCCTCAGGATCCTTCTCCGGAGCGTCCATCAGGTAATCGTACTTCGGATCGATTTCCTTGCGGTGCGGTTTGATTTCCATCACCAGTGGCGGCCTGGTTTCCCGGTTCTTCGGGAATTTACTGGCCGCAAGGAACAGCCCAGAGGCGCCATCACGCAGCACATAGGTGTCGTCAACCTTCTGGCACTGCAACTCCGGCATCGGCACCGGGTCCATCTTGGGTGGCGCTGGCTCACCGCTCTTCAGTAGCTTACGAGTGTTCTTACACGCATCGCTGGTACAGCCAAAGTATTTGCCAAAGCGACCGGTCTTCAACTGCATCTCCGAGCCGCACTTATCACACTCCAGCGTCGGTCCGTCGTATCCTTTAATCCGGAACGTGCCCTGTTCTACCTCGTAGCCGGAACAGTCAGGATTGTTACCGCACACATGGAGCTTGCGGGTCTCATCAACCAGGTAGCTGTCCATGGCGGTACCGCACTTGCCACAGCGGCGCTTTTTACGGAGCAGCCGGGTTTCGCCCTCGCCTTCCACATCTTCATCGGCGCTGACCACTTCGTCACCGGAAACCAGGTTGATGGTGGTTTTGCAGCGCTCCTTCGGAGGCAACGAATAGCCAGAGCAACCTAGGAACACCCCGGTACTGGCCACTCGTATTTGCATGTTCCGGCCGCAGCTGGGGCACGCAATGTCGGTTTCGGTCGGCGTGTTCGCACGCATACCACCATCCGGCTGCTCAGCGCTTTCGAGCTGATTGCGGAATTTGGCGTAAAAATCGTTGAGCACCTTCTTCCAGTTCACATCACCGCCGGCGATATGATCCAGCTCACCTTCCAGGCGGGCAGTGAAATCGTAATCCATCAGATTGGGAAAAGATTCCGCCAGTCGTTCAGTCACAATCTCGCCCATCTTCTCGGCGTAGAACCGACGGTTCTGAAGGCGTACGTAGCCCCGATCCTGGATGGTTGAAATAATTGAAGCGTAGGTCGATGGTCTGCCAATACCCTGTTTTTCGAGCTCTTTAACCAGGCTAGCTTCTGTGTAGCGCGGAGAAGGCTTGGTGAAATGCTGAGTTGGATCGAGTTTTTTGAGATCCAGAACCTCATCAACCTTGATGTCTGGCAGCGCCACATCTTCATCTTTCTTGGCAGACTGAGGCGCTGCCTTCAGAAAACCTTCAAACTTGATGATTCGACCACGAGTACGCAGTTCGTAATCACCGTTAGCAACAACAATCGACGTACTCAGGAACTCGGCATCAGCCATCTGGCAAGCAATAAACTGACGCCAGATCAGGTCGTAGAGCTTTTCTGCGTCTTTTTCCAAGCCTGAGATATCAGTAGGCCGGACCGAGACATCCGAGGGACGGATCGCCTCGTGCGCTTCCTGTGCACCTTCTTTGCTGCCGTATAAACGCGGGTTGTCAGGCAGATAGCGCTCACCGAACTGTTTCTGGACGAACTCACGACAACTGGCAACCGCATCCTGGCTCAAGTTGGTCGAGTCGGTACGCATGTAGGTAATGTAGCCCGCCTCATAGAGGCGCTGCGCCAGCATCATGGTCTTTTTGACACTGAAACCCATGCGGTTACTGGCAGCCTGCTGCAATGTCGAGGTAATAAAGGGAGCCGAAGGCTTTGATCGGGTGGGTTTGTCTTCCCGCTTGGCCACCTTGAAGCCACCGTCTTTGAGACGAGCCACATGTTCGTTGCTTTGTGCTTCGATCACCGGGCGGTAAGGCTTGTCGTTATGCCGCGTAACCTCAAAACGCACCGGCTCTTTAGCGCCCGCGGTACCAAGGTCGGCATGCAACTGCCAGAACTCTTCCGGGATAAATTTGCGGATTTCCCGCTCACGCTCAACAATCAAGCGAACCGCAACAGACTGCACTCGCCCGGCCGACAAACCACGGGCAATCTTCGCCCACAACAGGGGCGACACCATATAACCAACAACCCGATCAAGGAAACGACGGGCCTGCTGAGCATTAACGCGGTCGTTGTCGAGACTTCCGGGGTCTTTAAAAGCCTCCTGAATAGCGCGCTTGGTGATTTCGTTGAAGACAACGCGCCGGTATTTTTCAGGTTCGCCGCCAATCGTTTGCTGAAGGTGCCAGGCAATGGCCTCCCCTTCTCTGTCCAAATCCGTTGCCAGATAGATGTGGTCGGCAGACTTGGCCAGGCGCTTCAGTTCGCTGACGACTTTTTCCTTGCCGGGCAGAATCTCGTAGCGAGCGCTCCAGTCCTGGTCAGGATCTACACCCATCCGGGCAACCAGTTGCTCCCTGGACTTGCGCTTTTTGTGCTCGACCTTTTCCTCCGGACTCAGTTTACGAGTGACTGCAGCCTGTTTGGCCCGCTCTTTCGGGTCAGACTGACTACCACTGCCACTAACCGGCAGGTCGCGAATGTGGCCAACGCTGGATTTGACGATAAAATCCGAGCCCAGGTACTTGTTGATGGTCTTCGCTTTCGCTGGCGACTCGACAATAACGAGACTTTTACCCATATCGGAGATCTGTATCCTTGGCGATAAATCGGTTAAGTGCAGAGTAAACCGCAAACTCGCATAAAAATCAGGCAACTGGAAAACATGAAGGCTGCCATTGTGTATAGGCTCACTGTTTTACAGGGTCAAGAATAGCAAGACAACCCATTCTTTGACTTCCATGGCGCTTTTTTTGAGATATCAACGCACATTAGCGCCGACAGAAACAGGAAGGCCCGGCAAAAGCCGGGCCTCCTGAACAAGCATGACTGATCGCACTAACGGATCAGAGACGCTGCCACACAGTGGCAATGCCCTGACCAAGGCCGATACACATGGTAGAAACACCCAGTGTGCCGCCTTTGGCCTGCATGATGTGCAACAGTGAGGTAGAGATACGGGCACCTGAGCAGCCCAGCGGATGGCCAAGAGCAATCGCGCCGCCGTTCAGGTTAACCTTCTCTTCCATTACACCCAGCAGTTTCAGGTCTTTCAGAACCGGCAAAGACTGGCCAGCAAAGGCTTCGTTCAGTTCCCAGAAGTCGATATCTTCAACTTTCAGGCCTGCACGCTTCAGCGCCTTCTTGGTGGCCGGAACCGGACCGTAACCCATGATTGCGGGATCGCAGCCAGCAACGGCCATGCTGCGAACTTTTGCCATCGGGGTCAGGCCCAGCGCCTGAGCACGCTCTGCAGACATCATCAACATAGCGGACGCGCCGTCAGTCAACTGTGAAGAGGTACCCGCTGTGACGGTACCGTTCTTCGGATCAAACGCTGGGCGCAGCTGGCCGAGGGACTCAGCCGTGGTTTCCGGACGAATGGTCTCGTCTTCTTCGATCAGCTTCACGAAGCCGTTCTCGTCGTGACCTTCAATGGGAACGATTTCGTTCTTGAAGCGACCTTCGACGGTAGCTTCGTGGGCCAGACGATGAGAACGTGCACCGAACTCGTCCTGCTGCTCACGGGTAATACCGTGCATTTTTGCCAACATTTCCGCGGTCAGGCCCATCATGTTGGACGCCTTGGCGGTGTACTTGGAAGCAGCCGGGTTGTGGTCAAAGCCGGCAGTCATGGGTACGTGACCCATATGCTCAACACCGCCCACCATGAACACGTCACCGTTGCCAGTCTGAATAGCCTGGGCAGCGGTATGGATAGCGCTCATCGCAGAACCACACAAACGGTTAACCGTCTGGGCTGCAGACTCGTGAGGGATACGGGTCAGCAGAGAGATCTGCCGAGCCACGTTAAAGCCCTGCTCCTTGGTCTGGTTTACACAGCCCCAAATAACATCTTCTACTTCTTTCGGGTCGAGCTTAGGGTTGCGCTCGAACAGTGCGTCGATCAGCGCAGCCGACAGTGTCTCCGCACGCACGTTGCGGAAACAACCGTTTTTGGCACGACCCATCGGAGTCCGCACGCAATCGACGACGACAACGTCTCTCGGATTAAGGCTCATAGATCTTTCTCCGTTCGGAAATCTCGTTCAGGGTTAGCCAAAGAACTTTTTGCCAGTCTTGGCCATTTCACGCAGCTTCTCGGTCGGATGATACAAAGGACCAAGGTCTGCAAACTTGTCTGCCAGCTCAACGAACTTGTCTACACCCAGATCATCGATGTAGCGCAGGGCACCACCACGGAACGGCGGGAAGCCGATACCGAAGATCAGACCCATATCCGCGTCGGCCGGATCTTCCACGATGCCGTCTTCGAGGCAGCGTACAGTTTCCAGGCATAGCGGGATCATCATGCGAGCGATGATGTCTTCTTCGCTGAACTCATTCTTGCCCTGAACAACCGGCTCAAGCAGCTTGTAGGTTTCTTCATCGACAACCTTCTTCTGCTTACCTTTGCGATCCAGTTCGTACTTGTAGAAGCCAACGTTGTTCTTCTGACCGTAACGGTTGTTATCAAACATCACGTCAATGGCAGTGGTTTCTGCGTGCTTCATACGATCCGGGAAGCCGTCCGCCATGACATCGCCGGCGTGCTTGCCGGTATCCATGCCAACAACGTCCAGCAGATAGGCGGGACCCATCGGCCAGCCGAACTTCTCCATCACCTTGTCAACTTGCTGGAAGTCGGCGCCGTCACGAACCAGGCCAACAAAACCGCCGAAGTAAGGGAACAGAACACGGTTAACCAGGAAGCCGGGGCAATCGTTGACCACGATCGGGGTCTTGCCCATAGCCTTGGCGTAAGCCACGGTGGTCGCGATAGCGCGATCACTGGTCTTCTCGCCGCGGATAACCTCAACCAGCGGCATCATGTGCACCGGGTTGAAGAAGTGCATGCCACAGAAGTTTTCCGGACGCTTCAGGTTTTTAGCCAGAAGGTTGATGGAAATCGTGGAGGTGTTGGAAGTGATGATGGCGTCGTCGCGAACCATTTCTTCGGTTTCACGCAGGACCGCATCTTTTACCTTCGGGTTTTCAACAACCGCTTCAACGACCAGGTCTACGTTCTTGAAATCACCGTAGTTCAGGGTTGGCGTGATGTTGTTCAGAACGTCGGCCATCTTGCCGGCATCCATCTTGCCCTTGTCAACACGCTTGGTCAGAAGCTTCTTGGCTTCGCTCAGGCCCAGCGTGATGCCGTCCTGATTGATGTCTTTCATGATGATCGGCGTGCCTTTCAGCGCAGACTGGAATGCCACACCGCCACCCATGATACCGGCACCCAGTACGGCAGCCAGTTTCACATCAGAGGATTCTTTTTCCCAGGCGCTGGCTTTCTTCTTCAGGGCCTGATCATTCAGGAACAAACCAACCAGACACGCGGCAACGTTGGTCTTGGCCATTTTAGCGAAGCCCTTGGCCTCTACTTCAATAGCCTTGTCGCGGGTCATGCCGGCATGCTTCTGCATGGTCTTGATCGCTTCCACCGGCGCCGGATAGTTCTTGCCGGCTTTGCCAGCCACGAACGCCTTGGAAATCTCGAACGCCATCATGCTTTCCATGGCGTTGAGCTTGATCTTGCCTTTTTTCTCTTCACGACGAGCCAGGTTGTCCAGCTTGCCTTCGTTGCACTGCTTGATGATGGAAACCGCGGCATCAACCAGCTTGTCTGCTTCAACCACAGCATCAACAGCGCCGACTTTCAGAGCGGCGTCAGCGCGGTTTTCTGTGCCACCGGCAATCCACTCGACAGCGTTATCAACACCTACAAGGCGAGAAAGACGAACAGTACCACCAAAGCCCGGGAAGATTCCCAGCTTGACTTCGGGCAGGCCAACTTTGGCCTTCGGCGCCATAACACGGTAATCAGTCGCCAGACACATCTCAAAACCGCCGCCCAGTGCGATACCGTTGATGGCAGTTACGGTTGGGAACGGCAGGTCTTCAATGGCGTTAAATACTTCGTTCGCCTTCAGGTTGTTGGCGACGAGGTCTTCCTCGGAACCCGCAAACAGCTCGGTAAACTCGGTGATGTCTGCACCGACAATAAAGCTGTCCTTGGAACTGGTAACTACCAGGCCCTTCAGGTTCTTCTGGGATTTGAGTGCTTCAGCTGCGGCGCCCAGCTCTTCGATAGTGAGGCGGTTGAACTTGTTGACTGACTCGCCTTGCAAGTCAAAGTCCAACTGAGCAATCCCACCGTCGATCTCTTTAACCGTGATGGCTTTACCTTCGTAAATCATCAACTGATCTCCAGTCTGTGTTTGAAACTGCTGACAGCCATTCGACGTTATCCGTCATCCTGGCTGCTTTTGCAGCGAGATTTCGGTCACTGCCCGATCTTTCCGATCCAAAATTCATACAGTCGTTTGAATCGTGAGGGGACACGATGAAAAAAAATGGAGCGTTTGTCAATTTGTTTCTTGATGAAGCCGACAGAAATTAGGGGGTACAACCTGTGAGAGCCGGAAACTGCTTGATTAGCCGGCTGAGTTACTTTAACTTCGGGATGCGACTTTAGTCCACAATAATAAACAGTATTACGGAGACTCATCCGATGAAAGACGCTCGCCTGCGCATTCAGTCACTGCTTGCCGCGCTGATTCTGCTCTCCCTGACCGCGTTTGGCGCCAAGGCTCAGGACACCGGGGCTGAATTTCTCTCTGACCTGCACAACTTCCGGATCAACAACTATCTGGCGCTTGACTCGTTCTACGTATTCAGTGCCAGCGGCGATACCGAAGCCCTCAATCGTATCGTCGGCAGCATCAATGCCTCCAACGACGCCATGAACTCGGTCATTGCCAGCACCAGCGGCGTGCTGTCCGAACAACAGGTAGAAAGCCTCAATCAGGAGTTTGATGAATTCAAAGATCTGATGCGCGGTAACATCAATGAAGTACGGGAGAGCGGTTATCCCGACCTGCGCCTGATGGCAGACCTGGCAAACAATGCACTGGAACTCAACGAACTAGCCACCGAGCTCTATGGGGTTGCACATGAAGCCAGCGGCACCCGATCAGACGCTCGCATAGAGTCTGCAAGATCGGCGGCGGTTGTGATGGCGCAGATGATGGCCAGATACTCTGCCCGAACCCACTCGGCAGTCGCTCAGACTTTCCAGGGCTCTTCAGACGAAGTGTCACTGGACCAACAGGCCCTCCAGTTCGACAATCTGCTGGAACGACTTCGCGCTGGCAATTCAACCAGCGAGCTGAAAACGTCGATTGATGATGTCAGCTCGAAGTGGCAGTTCATTCGTGGCTCGTACATTAACTACAATGAGAACAACGTGAGCTTCGTAATCGACCGCTATTCGAAAGGTATTATCCGGGGTTTGACCACCACAATCGAACTGCTCGAAGGCAACGCCTGAAACCCACCAGGGCGTGATCCCTCTCGCCCTGGTATTCCTCCCGCTGTTGATGCCCGTCAGAATCCCGCTACACTTTTTGGTATAGACTACGAATACTGACGTTATCCATTGCCCAAAGGAGTGACTGAATGTCCACTTATACCAAAATGCTCGTCGCCATCGACCTGACCGAAGAAGCGCCTCAGGTTCTTAACAAAGCGAAGGCAATTTGTGACGCCTACGGTGCCGAACTACTGCTGGTGCACGTTGTTGAGCCGGTTGGTTATGCCTATGGCGGTGATATTCCAATGGATTTGACCGAGCTGCAGGATCAGCTGGATAAGGCCGCCCGGGAGCAACTGGCCAAGTATGGCGATCAATACGGTGTGCCTGAAAATCACCAGATTGTGACTGTCGGCCGCCCGGAGTCAGAGATCCATCGGTTGGTCAAAGATCAGGGTGTGGACTTGGTGATCGTTGGTAGTCACGGTCGCAAGGGCTTCCAGTTGCTACTGGGCTCTACCGCCAATGGCGTTCTGCATGGCACTCAGTGCGATGTTCTGGCAATACGCATCCACTAACCACTGACATTCTGGCAACGCCGCATGAAAAAAGGGGGGCTCACGCCTCCCCTATCATTCTTGCCTGCAATTTTCTGAGCTGACTTTCCAGCGATACGCTGACGCTGGATGCCATCGAGAAGAAGTTCAGCAAAGCTTTCAGGTTGCTGTCGCCACGACATACCGCATGAATCCGCTGCCAGAGCGCCTGATTAACAAGCTGAAGTCTCTGGTTACGCTCTACCAGCCCCTTTAACTCCCAATCCGCCTGCTCTTTGTTGCGCGCCGCAAACAATTGCTGCAGCAAATAATAGCCAACACTGCGCATGACAAATTCATCGCTGTTCGCAAACGGCAGATGGTGAAGCGCCATTGGCTTGAGCTCCGCCAAAACCGGGCACCCACTGGTCGCCATTTTCAGCCCGAGCAACGATCTCAGCGCCTCTTCCAGCGTTGTCTCCTTGGCATAGGAGCGCCGCTCGTCGGTCACCATCACATCAACTTTCTGATAGGCATCCTCTGCCTGGAACTCCTCGACAACCGGCAAAATCTCAATCGCTGCCGGGCAATAGACCGCCTCTCCGGCCTTTAACGGGCAGTTAGAGCATTTGCAATGCTCCAATCTGGTCCATGCTGGCATTTGAGAAACCGGTGGCCTGGCGGGCTCCCCGGTCACTTTAAAGTCAATACTGCGGCCATCCTGAAACTTGAAATTGTAATTAATGTTCATTGATTCGCCTGTTCTTCCAGCTCCATCCACCGTTCAATGACCAACTCCAGACGGGATTCCGTTTCCGACAATTGTTCCAGAGTGGCTGATACTTCATCCGGTAGCCCTGAATAAAAGTCCGGGGCAGCGACGGCCTCCCGAAGGCCTGCAACCTCTTGTTCCAGCGCCTCGATCTGGCCGGGCAGCTGTTCCAACTCAATTTTAAGCTTGTAGCTGAGTTTTATGGGTTTTTGTTTTGCCGACTGCACCACAGTCTGTGCAACTGGCGCATCCTTCTTTTCTACAGACTCGGTTCTGTCACGCTTGTCCTGTTTGTCTGGCCGGCTACCCGAAATCTCCGCCGGGAATCGTCCTCCTTGGCGGCGCCAGTCGGTGTAACCACCGACATGCTCCTGAGCGTTTCCGGAACCGTCCAGAAAGATGGTTTCTGTCACCACGTTGTCCAGAAACTCCCGGTCGTGACTGATCACGATGACGGTACCCTTGAACTCGGCCAACTGCTCTTCCAGTAACTCCAGCGTTTCGACATCGAGATCGTTGGTAGGTTCGTCCAGCACCAGAATGTTCGCGGGTTTACTGAACAATTTGGCCAACAACAGGCGCGCGCGCTCGCCACCAGAGAACACACGCACGGGAGACCGGGCACGTTCCGGGGTAAACAGAAATTCCTGCAAATAACCCAAAACATGCTTACTTTGACCATTGATGTCGATGAATTCGCGGCCTTCCGCCAGGTTGTCCAGGGCGTTCCGCTCAAGATCAAGCTCACCCCGGAGCTGATCAAAGTAAGCCACTTTCAGATTGGTGCCCAGGCGTATGTCGCCCTCTGTCGGCTGGAGCTCACCCAATAACAGCCGCACCAGCGTCGTTTTACCGGTGCCGTTCTCGCCCACCAGACCGATCTTGTCGCCCCGGATAACGGTGAGATCCATACCCTGGACCACACGATGGCCATCAGGGTAGGCGAACCCTGCAGCTTGGGCTTCTGCGACCAGCTTTCCGGATTTGGCCGCTTCTTCAACGGAAAAGTTAGCCGTGCCACCCCGTACCCGGCGTTGCCGGTGCTCTTCACGCATCGCCTTGAGCGAGCGAACACGCCCCATATTACGGGTGCGCCTGGCTTTTATACCTTGGCGAATCCAGGTTTCTTCCTGCTTGAGCCGCTTGTCGAATAGCGCATTCTGGCGGTCTTCATCTTCAAGCGCTTTTTCCTTGAGCTCTAGGTAACGATCGTAGCTGGCCGCAAAACTGATCAGCTGGCCACGATCCAGCTCAACTACCCTGGTCGCCATCCGGCGAATAAATGCCCGATCATGGCTGACAAACAGCATGGCCCCACGAAACTGGGCAAGAGCTTCTTCAAGCCAGGCAATGGCTGGTACATCAAGATGGTTGGTGGGCTCGTCCAACAGCAGTATATCTGGCTCAGCAACCAGGGCCTTGGCCAGAAGAACCCGGCGCTGCCAACCTCCCGACAGAGTATTCAGGGTACGGTCGGGATCGATACCATACTGGCCAAGGATCGTGGTGACCTTTTGGTCAAGCCGCCACCCATCCAGCGCCTCAATGCGCTCCTGGGCCTTCATCATTGCGTCCATACTCGCTTCGTCTGCCAATTGCGACAGGCGATGAAACTCAGCCAGCACCGCCCCGGTTTCAGGAAACGCCGAAGCAACCACATCGTACGCGGTGCGTGGATCATCCGACGGTAAACTTTGAGGCAACACCGACAGCACCGAGCCCTCTTCGAGCCGAACCACGCCACCGTCAGGAACCACCTCGCCACTGACAATCTTCAACAACGTAGATTTGCCCTCACCATTACGCCCAAGCAAGCACACCCGCTCCCCCGGATCGATCATCAACGTGGCTCCATCGAGCAACGGATGCATACCGAAAGACAGGGATATTTTTTCCAGCGTTAACAAAGGCACTTTGGTTATGACTCCTGTTGAGAAATAGTGACGGTATCGCCCACCGACACACGGTGACCGTCAAGGTGAATGGCATTCTGGCCGAAGATAACGCCATCCGATGTTTTTCTGTAAGTTGACAGCGTTCTAAGCGGCTCAGTACGGGGATGCTTCGTACCCGCATAGGGATCCACAGTGGTCATCACACAGCGGGAACAGGGCTTGGCGATATCAAAGCGTGCCGTCCCGATGACCAGAGAACGCCAGTCATCTTCGGTCCAGGGCTCTGCACCCGAAACAACAATATTGGGCCGGAAGTGTCGCATATCCACTGGCATTTCAAGCCTGGCGTTAAGTTCGTCCAGCGAAGCCTGATTGGTCACAAGAAACGGAAAACCATCCGCAAATCCGACTCGCTTTCGATCCGGGACACGCTCGGGGTCCACGCGGCGAAAGCTGGTCTCGGGCATGTAAACAAAGCGCAGACTTTGCCCGCAGTAACGACTGACCGCCTGGCTCGCCTTGCCTGCCCCGATCAGAGCCTCCACCCGATCCCGCCAAACCCCGACGGATACCGGCTCTTTACCCGGAACCAGATCAAAGGTGCCCTCATCAGGGATGCACACATTTATGAAGCGATCATCAATACCGGTTCGGAGTGTGGCGAGTATCGGCAATTGCCGCTGAGTTACGAATGCACCAGAGTCATCCACCAGCATCCAGCGCCGATCGCCAGCAGGGCCGAATTCATCCAGATCAAAAGATGACACCTCAATAGCGGCAAGCGACTTGACCGGATAGAGGTAGAGGGAATGGACGCGCATAATACCAACCTTTACTGCGTCGATTTTAAATAAGGGTACCGAGTATAACTGACGAGCAGGCGCTCATGGGGGAGAAATCAGGCATCAGATACAAAAAAACCCGACACAGGCGGTCGGGTTTTTTCTGAATCTGGAGCGGGAAACGAGACTCGAACTCGCGACCCCAACCTTGGCAAGGTTGTGCTCTACCAACTGAGCTATTCCCGCTAATGTTGAGCAAGGGCGTTGCCTCTCAACGGATGCGTATTCTACTGATCGGACATCGGTCGTCAACAAGTTTATGAAAAAATTTCCCCAGGCCAACCCGGGGTGATTCCCGTTCCACTCCTGATGCCAACGGGACGATTCTGGCCACCCACCCGGTCAGCCCTTCTCTCTCACTGACCAAAGGTTTTGCCAACCTCGAGATAGCGGCGCTCCGGATCACTAGAACGCCTTCCAAGCGCTTTGTTTCTATGTGGGAACCGGCCAAACTGAACGATTATGTCCCGGTGCTCCAGGGCAGACTCAAGAAAGCTCCGGAGAAATTCTGCCAGCAAGCCGTCAGCACACGCCACCAGCTGTTCATAACACTCCACCGACAGATCCTGATCTTCCCTACGCTCAGAATGCTGTAACGGCATGTACATAAACGCCCGTTGAATGGCTGGCAAGGTCAGATCCTGACCCTTCTGCATGGCTTGGCGACACAGTTTTCTTGCCAGCGGGTCATGTTCAAAAGCCAATGCGCCACCCCGGAAAATGTTTCGACTGAACTGATCAAGCAATAATATCTCGGCCAACGCTCCACCGGGCTCCTTCCGCCAATGATCCAACCCTTGCTCCGAGGCGAATAACATCAAAGATATAAAGCGACGCCGGATTTCCTGATCAAACCTGCGATCCGACCGAAACCAGCGGTTTCTGTGCTCACTGTCTGACAGTCCCTGCTCGTCCAATTCACCGAACCAGAAATCCAGAAGCTCTTTCCAATCGAACATTTACCAGCTCCCTGTTACATTTAAATCAACAGACACAAGTGCAACCTGATGTGATTACGACAGAGTTGCCCTATTTGACCACCCAGGAGATACCATGACCACGTCACATCAAATCATTCTGCTCGCCCACGGCAGCAGTGACCCGCGGTGGTGTGAGACCTTTGAGAAGTTGGCAGCTCCAACCCTGAGTTCGGTTGAACACTCAGCCATTGCCTATATGGAACTTGCAGAGCCATCACTCGATGCCATTATCAGTGCGGGTAAGGCAAACGGCACCCTGAACTATACAATCGTACCTCTGTTTCTCGCCGCTGGTCGCCACTTACGCAAAGACGTGCCAGCGATGATCGAACAACTCGAGAGCGAGCACGGCGTACACATCAAACTGGCCGACCCGATCGGGAAGAACCCACAATTGGGTGATGCCATCAGAGATGTTGTACTTCAGGAACTGGCAGACACAGGCTCTTGAGCGAGCCCTCGCATTCAAAGGGGAATAACATGGACAAGCGAGTCCTGATTACCGGCGGCACCGGCTTTATTGGCACCATACTTTGTCGGAATCTGATCAGCAGAGGCTACTCGCTGACGGTGCTGAGCCGGCAGAGTTCGGATACCGTTCGCGCCCTTTGCGGGCGTGTTGAGGTCGTTGATGACCTGGCCAACCTGAAAGGCCACCCGGGCTTTCAAGCGGTAATCAATCTTGCCGGCGAAGGCATTGCTGACAAACGATGGTCCGAGGCAAGAAAACAAGCCCTGCGCGACAGCAGGATCGGGGTCACTCGGCAGCTTGTTTCGACCATCCGCAGTTGGCAAACGCTACCCGATATCGTAGTTTCCGGGTCTGCTGTCGGCTTTTATGGCAACCAAAACGATCACCTGGTGACCGAAGACGCCCAGCCCAATCCGGAATTTACTCATGAACTGTGCCGCGACTGGGAGCAAGAGGCCCTGGCGCTTGAGCAGGACGGAGTGCGGGTATGCCTGTCGCGGACCGGCGTTGTCGCTGGCCGCGCCGGCGGTTTTCTGCAAAGAATGCTGTTGCCTTTCAAGCTTGGACTCGGAGGCAGACTGGGGTCTGGCCAGCAGTATATGCCCTGGGTACATCGGGATGACGTGGTTGCCGGGCTGATCTGGATGCTGGAAAACGACCGGGCCCACGGCGCCTACAATATGGTGAGCCCCAACCCAGCGACCAATCGCGAATTTACGCGAACCCTCGGCAAAGTCTTGCACCGCCCCACTGTGTTTCCAGCGCCGGCACCGGTTCTCAAGCTAGCGCTGGGTGAAATGGCAGGATTGCTGCTGACAGGACAAAAGGCTGTACCGCAGCGACTTCAAACCGAAGGCTTCCAGTTCAAGTACCCAGAACTCGAAGCGGCATTGAAGGATAGCGTGGCGGGATAATTTTTTTCGTAAATGAGTTGACAGGGCCCGAGGCCTTACTTAATATACGCGCCACCTCGACGAGGCAAGTTGTTGAAAACGTTGCGTCCCCTTCGTCTAGTGGCCTAGGACTCCGCCCTTTCACGGCGGCAACAGGGGTTCGAACCCCCTAGGGGACGCCAATTTTCAGCCTGCTAGTGCGCGGTTTGCGCTTAGCCTCCCTGCCCTTTGCGATGTTCACTGGCGTTCTTCCCGCCATGGGCTTTCTGATCTTTGATCACGAAAATCCCGACACCCACAAAAAAGCCTACCATCAGCAATACTGTTGCGATCCCTGCGATTACAACGGCATCCACGTACATAGCTTGTTCTCCCGACGTTTCTGAAACTTGATTAAGCTCAGGTTACGCCTCCCCGGAAATTACCGTCTTGATCTGTGTCAAAGGCAACTAAGCGCTTCACCTTTATAGAATCTGCGACATCCCTTCCAGATTTGTTTCGGCATTTCCGGCATTTGCAGCGCATTAGAAATAAACAGCTGCTATAGTCTTTGTCAGGTTAAGCACTCATATACACGCCCCTATGTCTGATCTCCAATGCAATGGCGAAGCTCGTAACATGCCAGAAATTACGACCCGATTAAGGCGTATTCGTAAAGCCTCACCGTTGTCATTCAGGCTCTTGGCCTGGATTCTGCTATTCAGCACCGCCTTTTCCCTGCTCGCTGCCGGGGTACAAATCTATTCTGATTACCGGAAAGACCTGTCGCTGATTGATGAGCGAATGCAAGTTATCGAATCCGGCTATGCGTCCAGCCTGGCAAGAAGCCTGTGGGCCCTGGACCAGAAGTTACTCCAAACTCAAATGGAGGGCATTCTAAGCCTGCCGGACATCGCCCACCTGCGCCTCAGAATCGAACCGGACTCGGAACTGGTGATGGGAGAAATACCGAGAGAAGCCGATACGCTCACGCACCGTTTTCAGCTTGTCCAGCGAGAGGGTACTGAATTTCAGCTTGGCGAGCTGGTTATCACGGCCAACCTCGACAGGGTTTACGGCGAGCTGCGGCGCAAAGTCGGCGTTATCCTTGCCACGCAGTTTCTCATTGTCTTTTTTGTCTCTGTACTTATTCTCTGGATATTCCAGCATCTGGTCACTCGCCACCTCACTGCGATGGCCGACTACACCAAAGATTTGTCGTTACGCACCCTGTCCAGACCTCTTGTGCTTGACCGCCCTGACAGTGAATCAAACAACAAAGATGAGCTTGGCATGGTCACCGATGCCATTAACGAAATGCGTGAACGCCTGAACCAGGATGTCGAACGCCGGGAGCGAGACGCTGCAGACATTCTCAAGTTCTCCAAGGCCATTGACCAGAGCCCGTCGTCCGTCCTGATCTGTGATCGCCAGTGGCGCATCGAATACGCTAACCGTAAATTCAGCCAGCTGACCGGGCACAGTACCGACGGAATCATTGGTAAACACCCGTCCAATCTCATCGAGAACAGCATGGATATCCAGGAAGCCAGGCAACTATGGCAATCCATCAGACTACAAGTTCAGCGCGTGGGCGTGTGGCAGGGAGAGGTAAACAGTGTCCGCCGGAATGGCGAACGTTATTGGGAGCAGCTGGTCGTAACGCCCATCCGGGATAACAACGGAGAGACCACGGGCTATCTGATACTGGGCGAAGACATCAGCATCAGGAAGCGTTACGAACAACAGCTATTGCGGCAGGCCAACTACGATATCCTAACCGGGCTACCAAATCGCATGCTGGCTCTGGACCGCCTGAAGCTCGCACTTGCCCAGGCCCGCAGAGACAACTCCCAAGTCGGGGTCATGTTTCTCGATCTCGACAACTTCAAACATATTAACGACACGCTCGGCCACGATGCCGGTGACAACCTGCTGGTCGAAGCCGCCCGCAGGATCTCCAGTTGCTTGCGAGGCACCAGTACGGTGGCCCGTCTTGGTGGCGACGAATTTCTGGTGATATTGCCTGGCCTCACCGGCCCCGAAGCCTCTTGCCAGGTTGCAGAGCGCATATTGAAAACCTTTTCTGGCGCTTTCATGCTGAACGGCCAGGAAGTGTTTGTGACCACCAGTATTGGCATAGCCACTTTCCCGACTGATTCCGATAACAGCGGCACCCTGCTACAGCATGCCGATGCTGCCATGTATCAGGCCAAGCACAAAGGCAAGAGTTCCTACGCCCGTTTTACACCGGAAATGACCGAGGTCTCCCACGAACGCCTGCAAATGGAATCCCATATGCGCAAGGCGCTGGAGCTGGGCGAGTTCGAACTCTACTATCAGCCTATTATCGAGACCATATCCGGGCGCCTGATCGGCGCCGAGGCATTACTTCGCTGGAACAACCCCGCCATGGGTATGGTCATGCCCGACCGATTTATTCCGCTGGCCGAAGAAACGGGACTGATCATCCCGATCGGCGAGTGGGTTATCCAGGAAGCTTGCAAGGCAGCAGTTACGTGGCATGCTCTGACCAGCCTCGACGATCTCTCGATTGCCGTTAACGTTTCGCCACGTCAGTTCCGGGACCCTGGCTTTACCGATGCGGTTATGCGATCCCTCAACACCAGCGGCCTCAGGCCTGAGTCTCTGGAGCTCGAGATTACCGAGCGATTGATTCTCGATAACACCATTGAAACCGCCGACATCCTCCGGCAGCTGGACCGGACCGGGATACGGCTCTCGCTTGATGATTTCGGTACTGGCTACTCTGCCCTCAGCTATTTGAAAAGCTATCCTTTTGATACCCTGAAAATCGACAAGTCCTTCATCCAGGACGTGTTAAGTGAGAGCGGGGACGCCTCCCTGGTGCGCGCCATTATCAACATGGCCCATAGTCTCGGCCTGACCGTTATTGCCGAAGGCGTTGAACAAGAGGCGCAAACCTACTTCCTTAAGGACGAAGGCTGCGATTACTCTCAGGGCTACTTCTACAGCCGCCCATTACCCGAGCAAGACTTCATGAACTGGCTGGAAACCAACCACCGCACAAACCTCTGAACCACAAAGACGGCACTACCCATGGACGAAACAATACTGGTCGTGAACTGCGGCAGCTCATCAATCAAACTCGCTCTGTTCAATACCAGCCATCAGAAAACGGCATCGGCACTGGCTGAACGCCTGAACAACCCGGACGCACGTGCCCGCATTGACGGTGATAGTGCTCCGATACCCCTTCCGGAGAATGCTTCCCATAAGCAAGCCGTGCAGGCGCTGGTGAGTACATTTGAAGACCGAGGATTGATGAACGGCAAGCCGGTTTCGATCGGACACCGGGTTGTACACGGCGGCGAAGCTTTCCGCGAAGCAGCGCTGATCGACGCTCATGTCATTACCGCAATCGAAGACTGCGCGCCGCTGGCGCCACTGCACAACCCCGTCAATCTAATTGGCATTGAAGCCACCAGAACGCTGTTCCCGGACAGCCCGCAGATTGCCGTATTTGATACCGCCTTCCATCAGACCCTGCCACCCCGGGCCTATCGCTATGCCCTGCCCGAACAGTTCTACCGGGACTGGGCGGTACGCCGTTATGGTTTCCACGGCACCAGCCACTATTTCATGGTTGAAGAAGCCGCACGCAGGCTGAACAGAACGCCCGCGACCACCTCCATCATCTCCGCTCACCTGGGCAACGGTTGCAGTATTTCCGCCATTGAAGACGGTATCAGCAAAGACACCAGCATGGGCCTTACGCCGCTGGAAGGTTTGGTCATGGGTACACGGAGCGGTGATGTCGATCCCGGGTTGTTCGATTACCTGGCCAGCCGCGGCGTCAGTGCCAGCGAAACCCACCGGTTGCTTAACCAGGAAAGCGGTTTGCTCGGTCTGTCAGGCCAGACCAACGACATGCGTTCGCTGTGTGAACTGGCGGATCATGGCCACGAACCGTCGACGTTGGCGATCGATGTATTCTGCTATCGCCTGGCAAAATACGTTGGCGCCATGATGGCATCGCTGAACAAACTCGACGCACTGGTCTTCACCGGCGGCATCGGTGAAAACAGCGCACGGGTCAGAGCCCAGACCATTCAACACCTCAAACTGCTGGGCTTCACGCTCGATGTAGACCTGAACACTCACCACGGTCAGGTCAGTGAAGGTCATATCAGTGACGTGGATTCCCGATTCCCGGTGCTTGTCATTCCAACCAATGAAGAGTTGGTCATCGCCAGGGAAGCGAGCCGGCTGGCCAACGCAAACTGAACCTCCAAGGAAGAAACCGGAACCAATCATGGCAAAAAGTCTATTTATCGCACCAACTTCACTCGACTCAGGCCTGACCTCGGTCTGCCTTGGTCTGCTCAGGGCTCTCGAGCGCGAAGGCGTGAGCGTTGGCTTCTACAAACCCTTCAGCCAATCCGTTCACCGGGGCGAAGCCCTGCATAATGCAGGCAAGGATTCGTCAGTTGAGTTCGTCAGGGCGCGCAGTCACCTGCAGACCCCAGACCCCATCCCGTTGAAGAGTGCCCAACAGCAACTTAATCAGGGCAAAGGCGACCTGCTGCTTGAAATCATCGTGGGTGAATACCAGAAAGTCGCCAAAGACTTCGATGTCGTCATTATCGAGGGCCTAGTCCCCGACCGCAGCGAGGCCTACATTGCCAGACTGAACGTCGAAGTGGCCCGTAATCTCGGCTCTGAGGTCATTCTGGTCAGCACCCCCCGAGCCTGCACCGCCCGTGAAATTGATGAGGAACTGGACTTTTCGGCGCGCCTGTTCGCGGCACCGTCAGACCCGGACGTTATTGCCGTGATCCTGAACAAAGTCGGTGAACCTGAAAAATCCGGGATGGCACTTGATCACCAACCGGGCCACCAAAGCCCGGCCATCGATTACCGCGAATCCTGCAGCGTATTTCGCTCCAAGCGCTTCCATCTGCTGGCCCAGATACCTTGGCAACCGCAACTCCTGGCGCCGCGGGTGTCGGACATTGCCAGAGAGCTCAAGGTGGACGTGCTCCATGAGGGTCAGATGCAGTCCCGTCGTATTCAGCGCGTGTCTGTCTGCGCCCGCACCATTCGCAACATGACTGATACCCTGAAGCCTGGCACTTTGATGGTAACCCCGGGAGATCGAGAGGACATTGTCGTCACGACCGCCGTCGCTGCCCTGAACGGTGTCCCGCTCGCCGGCCTGATGCTGACCGGGGGCATGCTGCCGGACGAGCGTGTGATCGAGTTGTGCAGGCGCGCCCTGGGCACGGGTTTGCCTGTCCTTAGCTCGAACACCAATACCTACGAAACTGCCCACATGCTGGCCAACCTCTCTGCCACCATACCCATCGATGACCCAGAACGGGTCGAACAAGCCATGGAGTCGGTTGCGACCCGAATTGACACAGGCTGGCTGCAAGAGCACCTGAAAGTGCAACGTCAGAGCCGGCTATCGCCACCGGCGTTCCGATATCGATTGTCTGAGCGGGCCCGTGCAGCAGACAAGCGCATTGTGTTGCCTGAGGGCAGCGAGCCAAGAACGGTTCAGGCTGCGATCATCTGCCACCAGCGCAATCTGGCCCGATGTGTACTGATCGGCAACCCCGGCGAAATACAATCGGTGGCAGACTCTCAGGGCGTCGAGCTACCTGACGATCTTGAAATTCTGGATCCGCAATCCGTCAGGGACCGTTACATCGCACCGATGGTGGAGCTGCGCAAACACAAAGGCCTGACCCACGATCAGGCCGAAGCCATGCTGGAAGACAACGTGGTGTTGGGCACCATGATGGTGGCCATGGATGAGGCCGACGGACTGGTTTCCGGTGCCATCCACACCACCGCCAATACGGTGAGACCAGCGCTGCAGCTGATTAAAACCCACGAAGGCGCCAAAGTGGTGTCGTCGGTCTTCTTTATGCTGCTGCCCCAACAAGTGCTGGTATACGGCGATTGCGCCATCAACCCGGATCCGAATGCGGAAGAGCTGGCAGACATCGCCATCCAGAGCGCCGAGTCAGCAGAAGCCTTCGGTATTGAACCCGTCGTTGCTATGATCAGCTACAGCACCGGCGAGTCCGGCACAGGCGTCGATGTTGACAAGGTTCGCGAAGCCACCAGAATCGCTCGCGAGAGACGCCCGGATCTGCTTATTGACGGACCCTTGCAGTACGATGCTGCCGCCATCGAAAGCGTGGGCCGTGCCAAAGCGCCCGACAGCAAGGTGGCAGGCAAGGCTACCGTATTCGTATTCCCTGATTTGAATACCGGCAACACCACCTACAAGGCAGTCCAACGCAGCGCCAATGTGGTCAGCGTCGGGCCTATGCTGCAGGGCCTGAGAAAACCGGTAAACGACTTGTCACGGGGCGCACTAGTCGAAGACATCGTCTTCACCATTGCTCTGACGGCCGTTCAGGCGCGGCAAGTGGAGAATGCAGGGGTGGCGTAACAGCCACACCCTGAACACTGGGTACGGGGCCCGGCGATCAGCGTTTAACGCTTTTCTGCCGGGTTTTCCGGACCGTACGGCCTTTCTTGATATCGTTGTCTTTCTTGACCTTCTGGCGCGGGGTCATGCGGTCCACTTTGGCCGCGAACGGGTTTTCGCCCGATTTAAACTCAAACCGGATCGGTGAACCAACAACCTTTAGCACCTTGCGGAAGGTATTTTCCAGATAACGCTTGTAGGCACCCGGCAACGAATCCATCTGATTACCGTGTACCACCACGACCGGCGGATTCGAGCCGCCCTGGTGAGCGTAGCGCAGCTTGATGCGACGACCATGAACCATCGGCGGCTGATGCTGAGCCACCGCGTCCTGCAGTATTGCGGTTAACCGGTTGGTAGGCCACTTCGACATCGCAGACTCATAACAGGCCTGTACAGACTCATACATTGAGCCAACGCGCGTGCCGTGCAGCGCGGAAATGTAATACTTATCCGCATAATCCAGAAAATCGAGACGACGACCCACCTGCTCTTTGACCTTCGCGCGATCTTCCGAGTCCATGCCATCCCACTTGTTGATGGCGATCACCAGAGACCGGCCAGCATCCAGAACAAAACCGATCAGATGTAGATCCTGGTCCACAAGGCCATCGCGCGCATCAATCACGAGAATCACTACGTGAGCATCATCAATCGCCTGCAAGGTCTTGATGATCGAAAACTTCTCGACCACTTCATGAACGTTTTTGCGACGACGCACACCCGCTGTATCGATCAAGGTGTACTGATGACCGTGCCGTTCGTAAGGAATATAAACGCTATCACGCGTTGTCCCCGGCATGTCATAAACCACCACTCTGTCCTCACCCAGCATCCGGTTGACCAGTGTGGATTTGCCCACATTCGGACGACCGACAACGCCGATGCGAATGCCCGGATACCGATCCGCGCGATCCTGTTCTTCAAGATCTTCAGGCAGCAGTATTTCCAGCATCGACTTGATGCCACGGTTGTGAGAGGCCGCAATCTGAAAGGTTTTCCTGTAGCCAAGCGAATGAAAATCCGCCGCCGCTATATCCGGATCCTGACCGTCAGTTTTATTGACCACCAGATGCGCCTGTTTGCCAGAGCGCCGAAGGTGGTCGGCAATCATCTCATCGCCGGCGGTCAAGCCCGACCGGCCATCAACGATAAACAGAACGATGTCTGCCTCTTCCACCGCCTGCATCGATTGGCGGGCCATTTCGGCATCCAGGCCCACCTCATCACCGGTCAGACCGCCGGTATCGATCACAATAAACTTGCGCCCCTCGTAATGGCCCTCGCCGTACTTACGGTCGCGGGTCAAACCCGGAAAGTCCGCGACCAGGGCATCACGGGAACGGGTCATCTGATTGAAAAGCGTGGACTTACCGACATTCGGGCGTCCGACCAGGGCAATAACTGGGGTCATAATATTCTGCTATGTAAAAGGTCAAAAGCCCGGCTAAGGCCGGGCTGATCAGTAAGTTGGCGGTATTACTTGTCGGTTTCCAGAGTATAGACAGTCATGCGCCCGCCATTTCCATATACCAGCAGGTTACCACCTTCCAGAATCTGAACCGGTACGCGGATACCGTCACTGTCGATTTCAACCTGGCCCTCAAGACTGCCGTCGTTCAACGACAAAGCATGGAGGTAGCCTTCGAAATCACCGGTCACCAGGTGATCGCCGGCCACGACAGGTTGCGTCAACTGCCGCCAGGACAAACGATCCTGAAGCCAGAGCTCCCGACGGTCACTACCCCGATAAGCAACGACATCCCCGTTTGCCTGAGCCAGAAAAATGTTGCCGGCACCAATGCTTGGCGAGTAAAAACTGGACGCCCGACGGCTCCAGATTTCCTGACCAGAGCGGATATCAATGAGCGCAAGCTTACCCTGATAGCCTGCCACCATAATCGCAGATTCCAGAACCACGGGCTGGCCTCCGATATCCACCAGGCGTTCAAGTTCTGTGCGACCTTGGGGCTGCCCAACTTCGTATTGCCATACCGGCTGGCCGGCATCCGCCGTCAAAGCAATCACTCTGCCGTTGGCAAACGAAGCAATAACCACATCGCCACCTACCAGAGGTATCGACGCCGTTCGCATCGACAATACCGGAACCTGGCCGTCATACTGCCAGCGGCGCTCGCCATTACTGGCATCAAAACCGATAACGCGGCCATCCGTCGTTTGGGTAACCACCAGGGCGCCATTTGACTGAGGTGCCGCCAACGCTTCGGTCGGTAAAGACGACCGCCAAAGCTCCTCACTGGTCTCGCGAGACAAGGCAACAAGCTCGGCGTCACGAGTGACGTAATACAGCTGGTTATTATCGCCACCAACACCGGCAAAAATCCGGTCTTTCGATCTGCGCTGCCAGAGCGCTTTACCGTTGCCCGGCTCTACCGCTACCAACAAACCGTCAGCGGATGCCGCATAGATGGCATCACCGGTATACAGAGGTGCAAGGTGAAGGAACTGACCGTCATGACCCTTGCCAACCGACATGGTCCACACACGTTTGAACTCTACCGTTGCCTCAATCTCCGGTACCGGTACCGGTTGCTCGAATGTGTCATTGCCGCTGCAACCGACAATCAAGGCCAGCAGGAACGAGGCTAACGGAAAGCTGACGAACCTGTTGCGAACAAACCGCATCAGGCTCCCTCCCCGACGCCAAGGTCAGACAGTTTCAGTTCCAGAATGCCACTGCGGCCCTGCTGGTTTTGCTCGCGGGCCGCCAGATAGGCCTCACGGGCTCCTTCTGCGTCACCTTTAGCCAGCAGAACATCACCGCGAAGTTCAGAAAAAATGCCAGCAAATGCATCAGAGTTTCCCGCTCCGTCGATCGTGGCCAGAGCATCGTCATACTGCTCGGTGGCGAACTGGGCCCGAGCCAACCGATTGCGGACCACCAGACTCAAAGCCGGGTAATCCGATGCTTTCTCGAGCGCCCATTGCAGCGTGTCAATTGCGCCTTCAGCGTTGCTGTCCAGCAACATTTGCTGGTTAGCAAGAACCAGATTGCCATAGATCGCATAGGCACTTTTGCCATGGTCTTCCCGCAGCGTCTGGGCCACAAATGCAACGGTCTCACCGGCATCTTCATCACTATCGTCGGCAAAGGCATTCAGCAAAGTCGCAAACTGATTGGCGGCCTCTGCACGCTGCTGCTCCAGATTAGACTGCCAGGCTTGCCAGCCAAACACGATCGCCAGGGCGGCACCGATACCAATCAGCAGAGAACTGCCGTTTCTCTCCCACCAGTCTTTTATCGCCTGGACCTGTTCCTCTTCGCTGCGCAACTCAGCCATGTAAACTCCTGTTGATCGAAATTGTCACTGTTCTTGTAAAACGTCGGTTAAAGCCTGTCAGTCAGTACCTGAACCAGTTCTGCTCGCGCCACCTCTAGCTGTGGCTGATCGTCACGAAGCGGTTTCAAGCCAACGTTCCCGCTGGCCAACTCGTTCTCACCCAGAATAACGGCATAGCGGGCGCCGCTGCGATCCGCTTTTTTCATCTGGCTTTTGAAACTGCCGCCGCCACAATGGGCGACTACCACTTTACCGGGTAGCCCATTACGCAATTCTTCGGAAATGGCCATCGAAGCTGCAATCGCCTTGTCGCCCATCGCCGTGACATAAACGTCGGCATCGTTGTTCACGTTTACGGGAACAAGACCCAGCGTTTCCAGCAAGAGGATCAGGCGCTCCAGACCCAACGCGAAGCCAACGGCATCGGTAGGCTTACCGCCCAATTGTTCTACCAGCCCGTCGTAGCGACCGCCGGCACAGACAGTTCCCTGTGCGCCCAGGCTGTCGGTGATCCACTCGAATACCGTTTTGCCATAGTAATCCAGCCCGCGAACCAACGCCGGGTTGACCGAATAGGTCACGCCCGCCGCATCCAGTAACGCCTTCAGCTGTTCAAAATGAGCACGCGAGGCTTCATCCAGGTAGTCGTCAAGACTTGGAGCACCTTCAAGCAGTTTTCGGGTATCAGGGTTTTTGCTGTCGAGAATGCGCAGAGGATTGGATGTCAACCGACGTTTGCTGTCTTCATCCAATTGATCCCGGTATTGATCCAGGTATTCAACCAGCGCCTGCCGATACACTTTGCGCGCCTCACTGGTGCCGATGGAGTTAATCTCAAGACGCGTGTGCCCATCAAGACCCAGTGCAGACCACAACCGGGCAGTCAGTATCAGCAGCTCTGCATCAATATCCGGGCCGGCCATGCCAAAGCACTCTACCCCGATCTGATGAAACTGGCGATATCGCCCTTTCTGGGGACGCTCATGCCGAAACATCGGGCCGGTATACCATAGTCGTCGGGTTTGATTGAACAGCAGGCCATGCTCTTCTGCGGCCCGAACACAGCCGGCGGTGCCTTCGGGGCGCAGCGTCAGGCTGTCGCCGTTCCGGTCCTCAAAGGTGTACATTTCTTTTTCAACGATATCGGTGACTTCACCAATGGACCGTTTGAACAGGTCGGTGCTCTCAACAACCGGCATGCGGATTTCCTGATAGCCGTATTGCCCGAGCACACGGCGAATCGTCGACTCCACATACTGCCAGACGGGAGTCTGCTCCGGCAGAATGTCATTCATTCCGCGAATTGCCTGAATCTTAGCCAAGTTAAAACCCTGATACTGTGTTGAATGAATTCCCGCAGAAACCGTCAGTCCGTGGAGCGCACAATCACCGATTGTTCTTGCTCCTGGCGCTTTGCCACCTCATCCCGGATAAGACGTTCAAGGTCGTCGGTCAGTGTCGCGTTGACCAGCTTCTGATTCGGCTTGCCAGCAAGATAGAATAGGTTCTTCGGACTACCGCCGGTTAGCCCGATGTCGGCTTCTTTTGCCTCTCCCGGCCCGTTAACAATGCACCCTATGATGGCGACATCCAAAGGTGTGTTGACATCCTCCAGACGTTCTTCCAGGTCATTCATGGTCTGGATAACATCAAAATTCTGGCGGGAGCAGCTCGGACAAGCAATGAAATTAATGCCCCGGCTGCGCAAACGCAGGCTTTTCAGGATATCGAAACCTACCTTGATTTCTTGAACCGGGTCGGCGGCCAGGGAGACCCGGATGGTATCGCCGATGCCGTCCATCAGCAGCATGCCCAAGCCGATAGACGACTTGACCGTACCGGACCGGAAGCCACCGGCCTCAGTAATCCCGAGGTGAAGCGGTTGTTCAATCTGCGACGCGATCTGGCGGTAGGCGGCGACTGTCATGAAAACATCGGAAGCCTTGAGGCTGACCTTGAAGTTCTGGAAGTCATGGCGATCCAGAATATCGATGTGCCTCATGGCTGATTCAACCAGAGCTTCCGGGGTTGGCTCGCCGTACTTGCGCTGCAGGCTCTTCTCAAGAGACCCAGCATTAACGCCAATCCTGATCGGTATATTGCGGTCACGGGCTGCACTGATGACGGCACTCACCCTATCATCCCGACCAATATTGCCAGGGTTGATGCGCAAACAGTCGACGCCAAGCTCGGCCACACGCAGTGCGATCTTGTGGTCAAAATGGATGTCCGCAACCAATGGCAAAGAGACCCGATCGCGAATCTGGCCAAAGGCCTCAGCCGCCTCCATAGAGGGTACTGACACCCTCACAATATCTGCACCAGCCTCTTGCAACGCAGCAATCTGCCCGACCGTGGCGTCAACGTCGCAGGTGTTAGTGTTGGTCATACTCTGCACCGCAATCGGTGCATCGCCACCAACCGGGACGTTGCCCACCATAATCTGCCGGGATTTTCGTCTTTTAATCGGGGATTCATGTTTCATGTGCTGGGACCAATCGTTTATCCGGGCATTCGGCTTAAAGTTCGAGAGTAAATTCTGACCGGTTATTTACAACGCGCAAATCACCCACATTCAGAGTTTCTCCCTGGAATCGAATAGACTCAACGGCACTGACCGCACCAACCACAATTCGCAGTGGCGCCTCTCCGCTGACATCCAACTGGTCACCGCTACGACGCAACGAACTGGCCAACCGGTTGCCGCCGGCGTCAGTGATCTGAATCCAGCAATCGTCGGAAAAAGACATTTGCAGTCGCGCTTGTGTCGGCTCGCTCACGCCCGGAAGCTGTGCCGAATCCTGCAAAGCGGGTTCCGTTGTCTGAGTTACCATGGGCATCTGATCATCTGGCGCGCCATCTGAAGCAATCTCCTGAGGAAGATCAGGCTCCGCCTGCGGCGCAACCTCCGCCGTTACCGTGTCCGTCACGGAAACAGCAGGTTCCACAACCTCTTCAAAAAGGGGGGGTTCAGAGTCATCCTGCGGTGGCGCCAGCAGGTCAGCTTCCTGCCCCTGAAGGTCAGAAACTTCAACCTCTTCGGAAGGTGCCGACGTGTCACTTGTGCTCTCGCTGGCTGGAGATGGCACAGAATCGGCGTCCCGCCCGGCAAGGTAACCAACCACTAGATAAGCAGTAACGGCTACAATAACCATAACAATCAACAGCTTGGCAATTTGTCGTTTGCGGCGCTTTGTCCGCTCGATGGATACTAGTGGACTGGCCTGCTGTTCCAACTCTTTCTGTTGACGAACGGGCTCCAGTTCCTGGTTCAGATCGGCTATCACCGCATCAGCATCAAGACCTACTTGCCGAGCATAGGTCCGCACATAGCCTTTGAGAAAAAGCTCGGTGTCGATTTTGCTGTAATCGCCGTTTTCAATGGCCTGAATCACAGACGGCCGGAGGTGTTGCTCATCAGCAATTGCGGATATGTCTAGGCCCAGGCGCTCACGTGCAAGCCTGAGCTGGTCCCCGACGCTTTCGGTTGTCACCTGGTGTGCCTGCTCATCACCGCTCATTGGCCATTAACACCCTATATTGCTGGTACTCGACAGAATCCGGATACTCGTTTCTCAGCAGCAATCCAAGACTGACCTCTTGATCGCGGTCGTCAAAATGGCGAGCGATACGAATACCGGTAAACAGACTTTCCGGCGAGTGGCTCAACCGGGTATTGCGCTGAATCATGGTCTGTAGACGGCTGTAATAGCGAGACGCGGCTGAATAGTCTTCCATTTCCACCAACACTCGTGACAAAGACAGCAAGGTTCTTGCTTCGCCCCGGGTCAGCTCAACTGCACGTCGATACGCCGCTTCTGCAGCCTCCAGATTGTCCAGACGTTCTTCGGTCATTCCCAGATTGTAAAAGACAGCGCCACGCTCCCGGTAACCGGTATCTCGGGAGGCCACACTGAACTGGTTCCGAGCTTCTGAAAAACGGGAATTACTATAGAGAAAAGCGCCATAGTAAACGCGAGCACGGGAGTAGCCGCCGTCTTCGGCGATCGACCGCTTGAAACTGCTCTCCGCCAGATCCGGGTCGCCCTCAGCATTATAGACAAGCCCCATGGCTGCCTGCGCTTCCGGGCTGTCTGGCGCGATTTCAAGTGCTCTTTCGAGGTGATGGCGGGCGCGATCAAGGTTACCCTGACCTATGTAGGCTGTGGCCAACTGAACATAGTTGCTGACCGCTTTATTGCGGTCTGCTTCCCGGGAAAACCGACTGTCGGTCGTGGTGACACAGCCTGACACCAGCAGGCCAAGTAACAAGACAACTACTGTGAACAGGGGTGATCTTTGTGCTTTTCCTTTCACGAAACACCTTACCTTTGTCGCTTCCGGGCGTCGATATCAGGGGTTAACCTGTTGTACCGCTATGTATCGTTGGCTTCTGCGGGTGCGATCATCAACCCGACCAACCAATTGACCACAGGCCGCATCAATGTCGTCACCGCGGGTGGTCCGAATCGTTGCAACGTAGCCGGCCTCATTAAGTACCGTCTGAAACCTGCGCGTGGCGTTCATGCTCGGCCGTTTAAAGTCACTCTCAGGGAACGGATTGAACGGTATCAGATTAATCTTGCAAGGCAAATCCTTGAGCAAGACCGCCAGTTCGTGAGCGTGTTCCAACTGGTCATTCACACCTTCAATAACCGTGTACTCAATGGTCGCTTTACGCTTTTCAGGTAATCTCGCAAAATAGCGCTTGGTCGCTGCCAGCAATTCTGCGATCGGGTACTTTTTATTCAATGGAACCAATTTGTTGCGCAACTCATCATTGGGCGCATGAAGTGAGATGGCCAGTGAAACATCGGTAACCTCAGCCAGCCGATCTATAGCTGGCACGACACCCGAGGTACTCAGTGTTACCCGACGCTTGGAAATACCGTAGGCGAGGTCTTCCATCATCAGGTTCATGGCATCAACAACGTTGTCAAAATTCATCAGCGGCTCGCCCATACCCATCATGACAACGTTGGTAATTGGGCGATCCTTTATATCAAAAGGCATAAATGCCTTACGCGCGACCCACACCTGGCCGATGACTTCAGCAGCCGTCAGATTGCGATTAAAACCACGCTTGCCAGTAGAGCAGAAAGTGCAGTCAAGGGTACAACCGATCTGCGAGGATACGCACAGAGTGCCGCGCTCACCATCGGGGATCAGTACCGTCTCGACGCTGTTCCCGTTATCCATTCGCATGACCCACTTGCGGGTGCCATCTTTGGAGGTTTCATCGTAGACAACCTCGGGGCCACGTACTTCCGCTACCTCTTTGAGCTTGTCCCTGAGGGCTTTGCTCATATTGGTCATTTGATCGAAGTCATCAATTCCCCACTGATGAATCCACTGCAAGACCTGCTGCGCCCGAAAACGCTTTTCGCCCAGGCCTTCAAAAAACGCCTCAAGCTTGGCTTTGGGCATTCCCAGGAGATTGGTTTTTTCGGCAGTGCCAGTCATGAATAACCTCGATCAGATAACCAATTCAGGGGCAGGCATAGCCGCCCCTGAACCAACAAAATCAGCCGCGCGGGCAGATTTCGTTATCATTGAAAAAATACGCGATTTCACGCTCAGCGGAAGCCGCAGAATCAGAACCGTGAACAGCGTTGGCATCGATGGATGATGCAAAGTCGGCACGAATTGTACCAGCCGCCGCTTCTTTGGGGTTAGTTGCACCCATCAGGTCACGATTTTTCAGAATAGCGCCTTCGCCTTCCAGAGCCTGAACAACCACCGGGCCAGACGTCATGAACGCGACCAGGTCGTTGAAGAATGGGCGTTCTTTGTGCTCGGCGTAGAAGCCTTCGGCCTGTTCCTGAGTCAGGTGCATCATTTTGGATGCAACGATTTTCAGGTCCGCTTTTTCAAAACGGCTGTAGATTTCACCGATTACGTTCTTTGCGACCGCGTCGGGCTTGATGATTGAGAGCGTGCGCTCGTTTGCCATGGTATATCTCCAGTTAGATTCAAGAAAATTCAGACCAGCGATTATACGCAGTCCGGGTGCAACTGCCTACCGCACGGCGCGAAGTCGCGTAACAACATCAACGATTTGCGAACAGACGAACTCTATTTCTTCGGCGCTGGTGAAGCGTCCGAACGAAAACCGCAGGGCACGATGGGCAAGCTCGTCGCTGACCCCGATCCCACGCAAGACAAACGACGGCTCAACCGTCGCCGAGGCACAAGCGGAACCAGAAGACACGGCGAGATGGCGCAAACCCAACATCAACGATTCGGCCTCGACGCCCTCGAATGACAGATTGACAATGCCCGGCACCCGATGTTCCCGACTACCGTTAAAATGAACGCCCTCTAGCCCCTCAAGGCCGGACAAGAACAAGTCCCGTAGCTCTTCCAGGCGTGCCGGCTCGGCATCAAGACTTTCCCGCGCCACCTCAAAAGCTTTCCCCATCCCGACCATCTGATGGGTTGGCAAGGTTCCCGACCGCATTCCCCGTTCATGACCTCCCCCGTGCATCTGGGCTTCGACAAGGACATCCGGTGAACGACGGACGTACAGCGCTCCAACGCCCTTGGGCCCGTATACCTTGTGAGCCGACAAGGACAGCAAATCCACATTGAGAGCGGACACATCCACCGGCAACTTGCCGGCCGCCTGGGCCGCATCCACATGAAACAGGACACCACGCTGACGAAGCAACGCACCAATAGCCGCGATGTCTGTCACGCAACCCAGCTCGTTATTGACCATCATCAAGCTGACCATCGCGGTCTCGTCGCGAAGCGACTCTGCAACAACCTCCGGCGCAATGCGCCCTTCGCGATCCGGACGCAGCCAGGTGACCTCCACGCCACCTTGTTCCAACCACTTGCAGGTGTCCACAACGGCTTTATGCTCAATCACCGACGTGACGATATGAGCTTTTGCCTGGCCACCCTTTTTGCGCTGACCTATCACACCCTTGATAGCAAGATTGTCGGATTCAGTCGCCCCGGACGTCCAGACAATCTCTCTGGGATCGGCGTGTATCAGCTCAGCAACCTGGCGTCGGGCGTTCTCCACGGCGGCCTCAGCCTGCCAACCGTAAACGTGGGTGCGGGACGCGGGATTGCCAAACACCCCATCAAGGGTGAGAAAGTTCATCATGTCAGCAGCAACGGCGGGATCAACGGGCGTCGTGGCCGCGTAATCAAGGTACACAGGCTTTTTCATAGTCACGGGGATTGTGTTGGTCAGGCCGTAGCCTGATCGATCAGGCGGCGGGTATTGATGGTATCGGAGCCATCTTCGCTCTGCATCCGGTTCTGCCTGTCGGCCACCTGACGAATTTCATGCTTTCGCATCAGATCACCCAGGCTGATCTCACTCAGAAACTGATGAATCTGGTCACTCAGGTCTGACCACAGATGATGAGTCAGGCACTTTTCGCCATTCTGACAATCGCCTTTGTTGGCACAGCGGGTGGTGTCCAGAGACTCATTAACGGCGTCGACGACCTCCGCAACGAAGACATCATCAGCCGAACGGCTCAAGCGGTAACCGCCGCCAGGCCCTCGAACGCTGTCCACCAGGTGCTGTCGGCGAAGTCTGGAGAACAACTGTTCCAGATAGGACAGGGAAATTTCTTGTCGGGCCGAGATATCGGCAAGACTCACCGGCCCTTCACTCCCGTGGAGAGCCAGGTCCAGCATTGCCGTAACGGCGTAGCGGCCTTTCGTGGTCAGCTTCATACTCTCTGCCCCAAGATGGGAGTGATTCCCGATTCGGAGCGTTGAGTATGAATTGACCTACCAAAACAGTCAAGTATTCAGCCCTTGCCCTGACTCTCATCCTGTTCGCGAACGCAGTCAAAATCCTCTTCGTGTAATGGCGGCAATGCTCCGTTCTGATATTCACTGTTCACTTTGCGCAAGGCCTTGCACATGGTCTCGATGCGGTCATCCACCGCATGCATGTGGTCGAGTAACGACCGCATCGCCCGGGCCACTGGGTCTGGCATTTCTTCGGTCACACCATAGGCGTCAAAGCCCATGCGCTCTTCCATTTCCTTGCGCCTTACGTCGTCATCTTCGGTCTGGCGTCGAACAATGATCCGGCCGGGAATACCCACCACGGTGGCACCAGCAGGCACTGCCTTGGTTACCACGGAGTTAGAGCCGATCTTGGCACCCTCACCCACTTCAAATGGGCCCAGAATCTTGGCTCCGGCGCCCACAACAACACCGTTACCTATGGTCGGATGGCGCTTGCCTTTATTCCAACTGGTACCACCCAGGGTAACACCCTGATACAAGGTTACGTCGTCGCCGATCACCGTCGTCTCACCGATCACAACGCCCATGCCATGGTCGATGAAAAACCGCCGACCGATGGTGGCACCCGGATGAATTTCAATGCCGGTAAACCAGCGAGCCAATGTCGACAGGGTGCGCGCCAACCACTTCAACCCCAATGTCCAGAGCCAGTGTGAGAGCCTGTGAAACAACAGCGCATGCAGGCCCGGGTAATTGGTGAGCACCTCAAACGTGTTGCGCGCTGCAGGGTCCCGATGAAACACACTTTTAACGTCTTCACGCAAACGCTCAAACATGGCGATTATCCTGATGTTCATCTGCGGGCTCAGCCGCAGGCGTAATTTGTTGCTCACCGCCCGATAACTTACCCGCCGCCTTCTGTACCGACGTCAGAATGCCTCGGAGGATGTTGATTTCCATCTGATCTAACCGTGCCCGCTGAAACAGTCGCCTCAACCGTGTCATCAATTGACGCGGATTGTTACGACGGTGGAAGTCCACATCAACCAGCACCTGTTCCAGGTGTCCAAAAAATCCCTCGACATCATTCACCGCTGCCGGCGGAACATCCCAGCCTCTATCGCCTGGTGCGACCATCGATTCAAGATAAGGGCTCGATTCCACCTCTTCAAGGCCGCGCAGAAAATGCATCCGCAACTCATAACTGATGACCTGAACAGCCATCGACAGATTTAATGAGCTGTAGTCAGGATTAGAGGGAATATGAATATGATAGTGGCAGCGCTGTAGCTCTTCATTCGACAACCCATGATTCTCGCGTCCAAACACCATCGCCACCGGCCCCTGCTGGCTGGCCTCAGTTGCAGTAACCGCCGCCTGAGGCGGAGCAATAACCGGCCACGGCACCTTGCGCCCGCGGGCACTGGTCCCCATCACCAGAACACAGTCTGCCAACGCTTCATCCAGAGAAGCCACCACCTGGGCTCTGTCCAGTACATCCGATGCACCGGCCGCGCGGGCATAGGAGGTTTCATCCGGAAAAGAGGCCGGGTTGACCAACCAGAGGTTTCCCAAGCCCATATTCTTCATGGCTCTGGCGACCGCACCGATGTTGCCGGAATGGGATGTTTCTACCAGGATAATCCTGATCTGATCATTGAAGGTATCCGTGCCTTCCAGCGGCAACGCGGGCTTGTGCATGGTAATCAGGCCTATGTATTAACGTTCTTTAAGTGAAGGAAGCGAATGATAACAGAAAGAAGAACCTGCCTGCTCTCCGGATAAGCCGCAACACGACGCCAGCCCCGCGACATCCGTGCTTTTGCTAAGCCAAAAAACAGACAAACGCCGGTTATTTTTGCTATCATGCCCGGCCTTAACACACCCGGATAATGAACTCTCAGATGCAACCAGCAATTAAAATGGCCCTGCGCGTTGCCCGCCAGGGATCCGACTACGTGAAAGCCCACTTTGAGCGTCAGGAACCTAACGGTAAAGACGAATCCGATCGCTACCAGCAACTGGAACGGGTCGAACAGTCCATTTATGACAACTTTGCCGAGCAGCTGACCAAAGCCTACAAAGATCACACCATCGCTCCATTGGGTGAAGCTGATGCTGGTGGCAGCGACAAGAGCTGGCATATTTTCCCAGTTCTGGGTCGTGATAATTTTGTCCGTGGCATTCCCGAATTTGCTCTGGCCTTGTCCCAGAAGAAGAACAACCGTACCGAGAACCTGCTTTTGGTCAACCCGGTCACCGGAGAAGAATACTCTGCAAGCCGTGGTCACGGCGCCGCCCTGAACAGCCGCCGTGTACGGACCTCAGACATCAAGATGCCGGCCAGATCGGCACTCGCCACCAACCTTCTGGACCAGGCCCGTCAAGGCGACGACCCGATGATCTGGGGCGAAATGGCAGCGACCCTGGCTCGCGAAACCGGCATGTTCCGCACCTCTGGCTGCGTGGTTCTCGATATTGCACGAGTCTCCGCAGGCCTGCTGGACGCAGCCATCATTTTCCGTCCTCAGGCCGCTGACCTGGATCTTGGCGTAACGCTCGCCATGGAGTCTGGCGCCCTGACCGGCGATTTTTCGGGTAACCCGTCTGTTGGCAACGCCCGTCAACTGATTGTGGCAAACCCAAAGCTGTTCCGAGAACTCCTAAAATTACTCCATCCGTTCCGTGGCCGCCTGCCCCGGTAATGAATCGGACATAAAAAAACCGCCACCCTTTCGGGCTGGCGGTTTTTTTACGTCCGGAAGATTATGCCGGGTCGACACCCGGCACCATGTTGCTACATCCGGTTTAACCACTCCGGGGGCTGCTCTTCCTCGGACTCATCGCTTGAGCCCTCTTTCGCAGGCACCATCAGATCCTCACGGGTAACACCCATCACCATCAACATGTTCGCAGACACGTAGATAGACGAGTAAGTACCCACAACAACGCCAATGATCAACGCAATGGCAAAGTTGTTGATGGCCTCACCACCAAAGAAATACAACGCCAAAAGCACCACAAGAGTTGTGCCAGACGTATTAAGGGTTCGCATAATGGTCTGATGAATCGACTCGTTGATAATATCCCATGGCTCCCCGACACGCATCTTCCGGAAATTCTCCCTAATGCGATCAGCTACAACAATCGTATCGTTCAGGGAGTAACCAATGACCGCAAGCAAGGCGGCCAATACGGTGAGATCAAAGGTCCACTGGAACAGCGCAAAAACGCCGAGAACGATGATGACATCGTGGGCAAGCGGAATCACCGAAGCAATCCCAAACTTGAACTGGAAACGCATACCGACGTAAATCAACACGACGGCCAACGCAATCAACAGGCCCAGGCCGCTGTCTTCTTTCAGCTCTTCACCCACCTGAGAACCGACGAACTCAGAGCCCACAAGTTCCAGATCGGCGCCGCTAGCAGACGTCAGCAGATCGGAAATCTCACGAGCTAACTGATCGTTCTCAGCTTCAGCCATTCGGATCAGGATCGTGGTATCCGAGCCAAAATTCTGAACAACAAATTGCTCATAGCCAGCGTCTGTCAACGCCGCTCTTATTTCATCAAGCGCGGGTGCTTCAGCATATTCCAGCTCAACTGAGGTGCCGCCGGTAAAGTCCATCCCATAATTAAGACCACGAACCCCCAGCAAGGCAATGGATGCCACAATGAGGAAGATCGAAAACACGGAAGCAATCTTCCGCAATCCCATGAAATCAAAAGGTTGTTTCTGCGTATCAGGCATTAGCCAGCTTCCCCCCGATCGATAATTTCTCGACCCTGCGGCCGCCGTATACAACGTTGACTATCGCGCGGCTGACCACCAAACCACAGAACATGGACGTCAGAATACCGATGCACAGTGTGATCGCGAAGCCTTTGACCGGGCCGGACCCCATGGCAAACAGGATAATTGCCACCAGTAACGTTGTAATGTTGGCATCAAAAATGGAGACAAACGCACGCCCATAGCCGGAATTAATGGCGCTTTGCGGCGATGCTCCTGTCTTCAGCTCTTCCTTTATTCGCTCGAATATAAGCACGTTTGCATCCACCGCCATACCAACGGTCAATACGATACCGGCGATGCCCGGCAAGGTCAGCGTAGCCGACAAAATCGACATGCAAGCCAGCAGCAACATCAGGTTCAGGGTCAGTGAGACATTCGCTATCACACCAAAACCACGATAGAACACCAGCATATACAACAAGACCAGCGCAAAGCCGAAAGCGACAGACGCGACGCCCGCGTCAATATTCTTCTGCCCCAGGCTTGGACCGATGGTGCGTTCCTGTACAAAGTACATCGGTGCCGCAAGCGCACCCGCACGCAGTAACAAGGCGAGCTCCGCAGCCTCAGGGATAGAGTCCAGCCCAGTAATGCGGAAGCTGCTGCCAAGGGCCGACTGGACCGTGGCCAGACTGATCAGTCCCTTCTCAACAACCCGTTTCTCGGTTTCCTGGATTTCGCCATCAACCTCACGGGTTTCCGTTTCTGTCCGGAATTCGATGAACAACACAGCCATTCGACGACCGATACTGTTTCGGGTGGCCCGGTTCATCAGATCACCACCAACCGAATCCATGGTGATATTGACCTGAGGCTGACCATTTTCGTCGAACGCCTGCTGAGCATTGGCCACATTATTACCTGTGGCGATCACGTCTCGTTCCAACCTGGCATTACGCTGAGGTGTATCGCGGAAGCTGAATTCTTCCGTTTCCACCGATGACGTATCCTGTCTAGCCTCCATGCGGAACTCGAGGTTTGCGGTAGCACCCAGAACCCGTTTTGCCTGAGCCGTGTCCTGCACGCCGGGCAATTCAACAATGATCCGGTCGGCACCTTGACGCTGAACCAACGGCTCAGCAACACCCAACTCGTTAACTCGATTTCGGATGGTAGTCAGGTTCTGCTCAAGCGCGTACTCCTGAATAGAGCGCACTTCGGCTTCTGACAACGTCAGCGTAATCAGAAACTCGCCATCTTCAGAGCTTTCATCCATCAAAAACTCGGTGTATTGACGACGAACAAGATCGAAGGCTTCGCTTCGAGCCTCGGTGTCCCGGAAACTCAGAACGACTTCCCGGTCACCCTGAACATCGCCACCCCGGTAGCGAATCCGCTCCTCCCGAAGTTCCCTTTTGATCTGCCCTGACAAGGCCTCAAGGCGCTGACCAACCGCGGTTTCCATATCCACTTCCAGCAAGAAGTGAACACCACCCCGCAAGTCAAGGCCCAGCTTCATAGGTCCTGCACCCAGGCTCCGCAACCACTGCGGAGTGGATGGTGCCATATTCAGAGCCACCAGGTAGTTGTTGCCAAGTACGGCTTGTACCGCCGGGCGAGCGCGCAGCTGGTCGTCTGAACTGCTCAAACGAATCAGTGCGTTACGATCTTCCAACGTGCTGTCTTTGACTTCAATGCCACGACTTTCAAGGGCACCCAAGGCTTGATCCAGCACTCGCTGGTCCACCTCGGTGCTGCCACGAGCGCCAGTGACCTGTATGGCGTAATCATCAGGGAAGAAGTTCGGTAAGGCATAAACGAACCCGATAATCAGTGCGAACACGATGATCAGGTTCTTCCAGAGCGGATACTTGTTCAGCATGAGAATCCTTCGAGCCAGCAACATCGCCGGCCTTGGTGTTTCAACCGATAGAATTCAGCGGATACCACCTTGGGGCACCCGCTCATAAATCGGTTCAGATATCTTTCAGAGTGCCCTTGGGAAGAGCAGCTGCCACAGCGACTTTCTGGATCTTCATCTCGACGTTGTCGGCCACTTCCAGAACGATAAAGTCATCAGTCACCTTGGTGATGCGGCCTGCAACGCCACCGGAAGTAACCACTTCATCACCCTTGTTCAGACCCGACATCAGGTTCTTGTGTTCCTTTGCACGCTTGGACTGCGGGCGCCAGATCAGGAAGTAGAAAATCAGAATAAAGCCGGCGAAGAAGATGATCTGACCCATCACGCTCATGCCTTGGCCAGCGTCCTGTGCCATAGCAAGCGTCGGCATCAGCGAAAGCAGACCAGCGATAAGTAGTTTGATTGATTTCATTCAGGTTCTCCGTTAATGACTAATCTTGAGTAAAAGGTGATCAGGAATTGCCCATTGGCGGCACACTTTCGCCACGTAAGGCATAGAATTCGCTTACAAAGTCGGACAATGTACCTGCTTCAATGGCGCCACGCAATCCACTCATCAGGTTCTGGTAGAAACGCAGATTGTGGATCGTATTGAGCTGCGAACCCAGCATTTCGCCGCACTTATCCAGATGATGCAGATAGCTTTTTGAAAAATGCTGACATGTATGACAGTCGCAGCGTTCGTCCAGCGGTCCGGTGTCATGCCTGTTTTTGGCATTACGGATTTTGACAATCCCGGTAGATGTGAACAGGTACCCGTTGCGTGCGTTGCGAGTAGGCATAACGCAGTCGAACATATCCACGCCACGGCGCACAGCTTCAACCAGATCTTCCGGCCGGCCCACCCCCATCAGATATCGGGGCTTGTCTTCTGGCATCTTGGGCGGCAAATGGTCCAGGATTCGAATCATATCCTCTTTCGGTTCACCCACCGACAGGCCGCCAATGGCATAACCGTCAAAGCCAATATTGATCAGGCCTTCCAGTGACTGATCCCGCAGGGATTCGTACATGCCACCCTGAACTATGCCAAATAACGCAGCAGGATTCCCTTCATGAGCCTGTTTGCTGCGATCCGCCCAACGCAATGACAGCTCCATCGAGTCTTTGGCCTGCTTTTCAGTTGCAGGATACGGCGTACATTCGTCGAAAATCATGACAATGTCTGAACCAAGATCCCGCTGAACCTGAATCGCAATTTCCGGCGACAACTCTACTTTGGAGCCATCAATTGGCGAACGGAAGGTGACACCCTGCTCCGTAATCTTCCGCATTTCGCCCAGACTGAACACCTGGAACCCACCAGAGTCCGTCAGAATCGGCCCCTGCCACTGGGTAAAATCATGCAGGTCACCATGGGCCTTGACGACCTCGGTACCGGGGCGAAGCATAAGATGGAAGGTGTTTCCCAGAATAATCTCTGCGCCAATGGCTTCGATATCCCGCGGCAGCATACCTTTGACCGTGCCGTAGGTGCCTACAGGCATAAAGGCTGGCGTTTCAACCGTGCCACGGGGGAACGTCAGGCGGCCCCGGCGCGCTTTGCCATCCTCGCCCAGCTTTTCAAACGACATAAAACAAGATTGACTCACAAAGATTCTCCACTGGATTCTGTGTTCTGGGCACCGGAAACGTCCGCACCGGCCAACATGCCACGGCTCGGCTCCTGCGCGGTCAGGAACATGGCATCGCCATAACTGAAAAAGCGATACCGCTGCGCAACGGCTTCACGATACGCAGACAGAATATTGGTATAGCCTGAAAACGCACTGACCAGCATGATCAATGTGGATTCCGGCAAATGGAAATTGGTGACCATGGCGTCAACGGTCTGAAACCGATAACCCGGGTATATAAAGATATTGGTTTCGCCCCGGAACGGGCCCAAATGCCCTCCCCGGCTGGCGGATTCCAGCGAACGCACCGAGGTTGTGCCTACCGCGACCACTCGACCGCCTCTGGCGCGGGTCCGGTTGACAGCGTCAACCGTTTCCTGGGGGACATGGGCGACTTCGCTGTGCATAACATGATCTTCGATCTTGTCTACACGCACCGACTGAAAGGTGCCGGCACCAACGTGCAAAGTCACGTAGGCAAACTCAATGCCCTGATCTTTCAGGGACGCCAGCAAGGGATCGTCAAAATGCAGGCCCGCTGTAGGTGCAGCCACAGCGCCCGCTTCTCTGGCGTACACCGTCTGGTAACGTTCCCGGTCCGACACCTCATCCTCGCGCTCGATGTAGGGTGGCAATGGCATGTGACCAATGCGCTCAAGCACGTCGAGAATGGCTTCGGCGCCATCATAGACAAACTTGAACAAGGCGTCGTTACGGCCAACCATCGTCAGTGAACTGCCGTCCTCCAGAATAACCTTCTGGCCCTCTTTAAGCGCTTTCGACGTCCGGGCATGAGCCAGAATTTCACGCTCACCCATAAGCCGCTCAACGAGGACTTCAACACGGCCTCCGGTTTCTTTCTGGCCGAACAAGCGGGCGGGAATCACACGGGTGTTATTGAACACCAGCAGATCACCTGGCTGGAGCAGGTCTGGAAGATCAGTAAACTGGAGGTGTTGGGCCTGGCCAGAAAGGCCGTCGAGGCTAAGCAGGCGGGAAGCACTGCGTTGTTCAAGCGGGTAACGAGCAATCAACTCGTCCGGCAGGTCAAAATGAAAATCGGAGACGTTCATGGGCCGGCTATTCACGATGCCGCAGACTGCGGCCAATAAGTGGTAGCGGCGGGCGGACTCGAACCGCCACGGGTTTTACCCCAACGGATTTTGAATCCGTCGTGTCTACCAATTTCACCACGCCGCCATCGGAGAGTGGGGGATTATACTGAGCCTGAGTCTGAAAGCAACCGGGGCAGCAAGCAAAAATCGCTCGCTGCCTCAGTTAATTATAAACGGTCAAACAAGGAGAGCCTGGAAATCTGGGCAAATGACTGCTGAGAGGCCTCTAAAACGAAGCTCTGGAAGGTCAGAGTGCTGATCGCCTCTGCATAATCGACATCCTGCAACTGAGAGCGGATTTCGCTGGCGTATAGCCCCGAGTCCTCCAGGAATGCAGTGGTGGACTCCACAGCGTTGAGCCGACCACCAAGCTCGGTCTGTTTGAGAATGATCGATTCCTGGCCGTTGTCGAGATTTGCCAGAGACTCGCCAATCAGCGCGTCGAATTCCGCGCTGCTTTTCGGCGTCGCTTTGTCGCTTCCATCAAGGCCGGCAATGAGTTTTTCAATGGTGCCGAAGATGGATTGTTTATCGCTGATCCCGAGCTCGAAAGTATCTCCTGGCAAGGCATCATTAATAGTCAATCTGATGCCAGCCACTTCTATGTCATCACCGACTTGCGCGCCGGCAGGTGTTACCGTAATAGCGTTACCACTCAGATCTTCAGCCTCAATTACTCCCAGCGTGTTCACTGACAGAACAATATCGTCCGGACGAGTTCCAGGCGCAAATGCCGTCCCCAACTCGCCCGTATCAATCAATTCCAGACCAGAGATATAGCCATCCGTTGACGTCGTTTCTTTAACAGACACTGCGGCGGGAACATCCACGAAAATACCCTTACCGTGATCGCTGATAGGCATGGTCACGCCATCATCAATCTCCAGCACCCGCTGGCCCTCGTCTCCCTGATAAATCCAGGCACCGGACTCATTCCGGGCAAACGCCGGTGTACTGCCCTGATACCCACTGAATATGTATTCGCCCGAGGCATCCCGGGAATTGGCTACGTTAGCCAGTTGGCCAAGGCGTTCTTTCAGTTCCGCCGAAATAGATTGGCGATCATTGGAAGACAAGGAGCCATTGCCCGCCTGCACGGTCAGTTCCCGCACCCGCTGAATGATGTCCACGGCGCTGGCCAGCGTGCTCTCTTCCTGCTTAAGCCGGTTATCAGCCAGGTTGGCATTGCGCTCATAGGTCTCAATCCGCTTTACTTCCTGATTGAGCTTGAGAATTCGCGCCGCGGCTACCGGGTCATCCGATGGCCGGTTAACCCGCTTGCCAGTCGATATCTGCTCCTGGGTTTTAACCAGGTTACTGTTTACGTCCTGCATCCGGCTGATGCCGCCCGAAAAAATCTGTTGAGATGAAATCCGGATCATTATGTGTACCTCACCTTACCGGAAGCTCTGCAGCAATGTATTGAACAGGTCCTGTGCCACCGACATCACCTGGGCCGACGCATTGTATGCCGCCTGGTACTGGATCAGTTTGCCCGCTTCTTCATCCAGGTTAACCCCGGAAATGGATTCCCGCTGATTATTGGATTGCTCCAGCAGGGTTTGACCCGCCTCTTTATCGAGTTGGCTCTGGCGGGTTTTCACGCCAATATCCTCAACCAGTCCTGCATACCCTTCGGCGAAGCTTTGCCGGCCATTATTCAGGGTGTTGGCCGTACCCAGAGCCGCCAGCAATTCCGCATTACGGTTGTCAGAAACACCATTACTGTTGAAGGCAATGGTGAACGCATCGCCGTCGGCAGGCTCTCCGGTCATTTCAAACTGATAGCCCTGATAGAGATCACCCGCAGTCGGGTCGTTACTGAAAAACGTGTTGATCTGCTGCGCGTTGTACGGCTGATTAGCCGGGCCTACCGGGTTGTTTGCACCATCAAAAATGGTGTACGTAATGTCGGTTCCATCATTGCTGAAGCGTATCTCCAGTGGACCATTGGCCAACTCGCCTTGCGTTTCAAACCCCGGCAACAAGGCATTGGTGTTCGGGTTACGAACATTCAGCATCTTGCCCTGATTGATCTGCGCAGTGCCCAGGTTGGTTTCCGCAGCGCTGGATCTGATCGGGCTGGCAAACGCCAGGTCTTCTTCGCGCAGAACATTTAAGGCGATGCTCTCAGCTGCATTACGACCCGGCTGGATAACAAACTTGTCGCCCGCATTGAACTGACCACCCTCAATCCGAATGTTAAACCCGGGCATAGTGATTTCAGATTGCACCGGATCTGGCAAGCGCCCCTGGTTTACTGTTTCACCGGTTGCCGAGTCCACCAGTTCGAAATTACGCCCGTCTCCACTGAACTGCAGAGTCCAGGTGCCTGCGGGCAACTGGCTGCTGTCGGTTATTTCAACCGCCAGCTGCGCGTTCCTGGGGGCGGCATTGTTGGCGTTGGCCACCACTCGACTGCGCTGCAGCCCTATGTCATTAACATCCGTGAAAAAATTACCGCCGAGATCGCCCTCAAGATCCATGCCGATTTCATGCTGCTGGTTCATCGACTCGGAAATCGCAATCGCAAGCCGGCCCAACTCATCAAAGGCAGGTTTGAGTGCTTGTTCATCAAACTTGCGCAAGCCTCCCAGTTTTCCGCCGCTGATTTGCTCATCAACCTGGAGGGTTCGACCGCTGTTGGTCAGCGTAAACTCAAGACGGGTAGGATCTTCAGCACTGGTGCGGGTAGAAAACTGAGCGGCATTGGCGCCCGTTACCAGCGACAATCCGTTAGACAAAGCCACGTTAACCTGGCTGCCCTCCGATTCACTGACACGAATGCCCACCAACTCAGACAACTGTTTGAGTTTCTCATCGCGCTGGTCCATCAGCTCAAGGGGCATTTTGCCCTGAGCGAGACCCGGCGACTCGGAAATCGCAAGGTTCAGATCGGCGATGCTATTGAGCAGTGCATTGGCGTCTTTTACACCCTGTTGTTGCTGGGTCTTCACCGATTCGCGCTGCTGGATAAATTCTTCGTTCAGTGCCTGAAACCGATTAACAACCTGCTGGGCCTCGCTCAATACCAGCTGGCGCTGGGGCAACGACGTGGGATCTTCTGCCGCGTTTTGCAACGCAGCAAAAAAATTATTCAGCGCGTCGCTCAAACCAGTGCTTTCACCGCCCAGAAGATTATCCAGTCTGCTGAGCTCGGAATTGAGTGCATTCTGCTCACCAGACAGCGTGCTGTCTTCTCTCAACTGCTGCGTGAGGTATTCGTTTGCCAACCTGCGAATGTTGGTAACAGAGACACCACTACCAATGGTACCGGCACCGGTGCGCCGGCCTTCCTGGGTGTCGAACTGCACTTCCTGACGACTGTAGCCCGGCGTATTCGCATTGGAAATATTATTACCGGTGATATTGAGCGCAGTTTGATGACTGAGCACCCCGGTTAAACCGATACCGATCAAACCTGCCATGATGCTTTACTCCTTCGGCACGTCGCTGGTTTGCGACAGCGTCATCAAAGAATCTGCGTTCATAATCCGGCGAATCTTGGAGCCATACTCCGGATCGGTTGCGTAACCCGCTTCCTGCAATTTGTCGGCGAACACCTCAGGCTTGTCTGCCGAGGAGAGCACATCGCGATAACGGGGATTACTGTTCAGAAAATCCACGTAATCCCGGAAGCTGGATTCATAATCTGGATAAGCGCGGAAGTCAGCCCGCTCTTTCATCGGAACACCCCCCCGGAATTCTGTGGTGGTGATCGACACAGCCTCACCACCCCATCGGGTATCAGCCTTGATGCCGAAGAGATTAAAACTGGGCTGATTCTGATCGCCCTTGATCATGTGGCGGCCCCAGCCTGTTTCAAGAGCAGCCTGGGCAACCATCAAGCGCGGATCGATACCACTTTCCCGGCCAATGCGTTGAGCAAACGGCATCAACTCGCTGACAAACTGCTCTGGAGATTCAAAAGTCAGCGGAAGGTCCAGGGCGGCACCGTCAGAATTCGATGCCTCAACACTCACCGCACTGGCTACTTCTTCAACGGCTTTGATACGCTCCGGCAGGTCACGTGAAATCGCCGGCATACTCCGGTCATAATCCTCAAGGCTGGCTCTGTGGCCAGCCAGCCGGCCGCCCTTGTTATCCATTCCCGGTACTTCCTGGCTAAGCTGTCTGACCAGTGCCTCGGCCAGACCTGTTCCACTGCCATTGGCCATACTCAGGCTCACCTGGCTATCAAACATGTCACGGTAAAATTCCGATTCTTTACCGTTCAGATAGTTGCCCTCAGCAAAGACATCACCGGCCTTACGCATCGACTTAAGCATCTCAGCCAGAAACAGACTCTCGAACTGACGGGCAACCTGTTCAAGCGCAGCCTCTTTATCGGTTCGTGCCTGGCTCTTCATGGCGTTCAGGCCGCTGAAGTCGGTATAGATCTGAGCTTGCTGTACGCGATAGTCCTGCATGGCTACACCTAGATCACGATCAGTTCGGCCCGCAATGCGCCGGCCTGTTTGAGAGCTTCAAGAACTGCCATAACATCGCCCGGAGCCGCGCCCACCTGGTTCACCGCCTGAACGATCTCGTTCAAGGTGGTCGCTGGGCCAAATTGGAACATTCTGGACGGGTCTTCGGTGACCGCAATCTGGGTATTCTGTTCGACCGCAGTATCACCCTCGGCGAATGGATTGGGCTGAACAACCTCCGGGTTTTCCTGAATCGTGACCGTCAAACTGCCATGAGTTACCGCTGCTGGGCTTACCTTGACGTTCTGACCAATCACGATGGTCCCGGTACGGCTGTTAATGACTACTCTGGCGGACTCCTGAGCTGGCTCAACCTCAATATTTTCAAGGATTGACAGAAAGCTGACCCGCTGGGATGGATCCCGTGGCGCTCGAACGGAAATCGCTGTGGCATCGTGGGCATAGGCCATGTCTGGACCAAGGTTATCGTTGATTGCCTCAACCACACGGCGAGCCGTCGTGAAATCCGGGCGCATCAGATTAAAGGTGATGGTGTCACCACGAGAAAATGGAGACTCCACTTCACGCTCAATTGTTGCGCCATTGGGAATACGCCCAACACTCGGTACGTTCACGGTAATCCTGGAGCCGTCCTGACCCTCAGCACCAAAACCACCGACGATCATACTGCCCTGTGCCATCGCGTAAACCTGACCGTCGACACCTTTCAACGGTGCCATCAGTAGCGTGCCGCCACGCAGGCTATCGGCATTGCCGATCGACGAAACCGTGATATCCAGCTCCTGCCCGGCTTTCGCAAACGGCGGCAACGTCGCGCTGATGGTGACTGCAGCCACGTTTGCCAGGTTTGGATTCACGCCATCCGGCAACGTGATGCCAAACTGATTCATCATGTTCCTGAATGTCTGGTTGGTAAACGGAGCCCTGTCGCCAGTGCCATCCAGGCCAACGACCAGACCGTAACCAATCAACTGGTTATTTCTAACGCCCTTCACCTGGGCCATGTCTTTCAGACGGTCGGCCATAACGGGCGCCGAACACACCGCCAGCAAGACAAATGCAACCATCAGTCTGGGAATCATAGCGGCCACCACTCACTGTTGAAGAAGCGGGCCAACCAGCCCATCTGATTGGCTTGATCAAAATCACCGGTGCCGCCATAGGCGAAGCGCGCATCCGCTACCCGATTTGAAGCAACCGTATTATCCGGCTGTATATCCTGGGGCCGGACCATACCGGTCAAGCGAATGTATTCGTCACCATTGGTCAGCGATAACCACTTTTCGCCCCTGATACGCAGAACGCCGTTGGGCAAAACCTCAATCACTGTCACAGTGATGCTGCCAGCCAAACTGTTGCTTTGGTCGGCCTCGGCGGCGCCGTTGAAATCCCGCTCAAAGTTAGCACTGGCATTCAACCCGATATTGGCTTTACCAAAGATACTGGGCTCGGGAATGTTCAGCTCCTGATCTTTGGTGATGCTTGTTTCGGCACTTTTACTGGCACGCGTAGACTCTTGAAGCGTTACCGTGAGCACGTCGCCAATGTTCAGCGCCTTGGTATCACCGTACAGATTGTAATTACGCGCCGGCTGGAAGATGGCACCGGAATCCGGGTTACGCTGCATCATGGCCTGAGCCCGCATGGGCGCGAATGCCGGGTCATCCGGCAAAGCTCTGGGGCGGCTCATGGCTGTGCAACCCTGCAGCACAATCAGCACACCTACCAGCGCCAGGGTGGCCAACCGTTCTATTTTAAAGGTGCGAAGAATAATGTTCATGACTTACCCGATGTTGTTGGTGATGAACTGGAGCATCTGATCGGTGGCGGAGACCACTTTTGAATTCATCTCGTAAGCTCGCTGAGTGGTGATCATATTCACCAACTCCTCCACCACCTCAACGTTGGAGGACTCCACTGTTCCCTGCTCAATATTGCCCAACCCTGCCAGGCCCGGCTCACCTTCTGCGGGATCACCACTGGAATTGGTTGCCTTGAACAGGTTGTTGCCAATTGCCTGCAAACCCTGAGGGTTGATGAAATCAACCAGCGTGATCTGACCGAGATTGATCGGTGCCGCCTGATCATCAGTAACGACGGTAACCGTCCCGTCCTTACCGATCGTGAGGTTGGTTGCATCCTCAGGCACATTGACATTCGGCGCCAACGCATAGCCATCCGGAGTGACAACATCGCCATCCGCATTCAACTGGAACTGACCATCCCGGGTATAAGCAATCTGACCATCCGGCAATTCAATCTGGAAAAAGCCTCGGCCATTGACCGCCATGTCGAGCGGCTGCTCGGTAATCTGCAGGTTGCCCTGGCTAAACTGCTTGGTGGTTCCAACCACGCGCACACCGGTACCCAACTGCAAGCCGGAGGGCAACTCTGCGTTTTCATTGTTCAGACCACCCGGCTGTCGGTTGATTTGATACAGAAGATCCTGAAACACCGCCCGGTCACGCTTGAAGCCGGTGGTATTCACGTTAGCCAGGTTGTTGGAAATGGTGGACATGTTGGTGTCCTGTGCGCTCAACCCGGTTTTGCTGACCCAAAGTGCTGGATGCATTGCTCTACTCCTTACCCGACTGCCAAAGCGGCCATACTTTGCCGTTTGCGATCAGCGGGCGATGCTTGATCGGTGTTATTAAAGGTTCTGCAACAGTCGTGCCGCCGCCTCGGAATTTTCCTTCGCGGTGGCCATTACCTTTACCTGCATTTCGTACTGCCTGGACAGCTGCAGGTTGGAGATCATTTCTTCCACCGCATTCACGTTGGAGCTTTCCAGAAATCCGGTTGCCACACGCATGGCCGCGTCAGGGGGCTCAGGCCCATCAATTGCCTGATCTGCTTTTCTTCGAATAAACCCGTCAAGGCCTTTTTCAAGGGCGGCCGGCGGAGGGTTGACCAGTTTCAGCCGGTCTACCTCGACCAACTGATCTGGCGGGCCGCCCACAGGCACAATGGAGATGGTCCCGTCCGAGCCGATCTGCAGGTTGTCAAAAGGCGGCAAGGCCACCGGGCCGCCATTGCCCAACACCAACTCACCACTGGCCAGACGAACCAGGCCGTTGACGTCGATCTGCATGCTGCCGCTGCGAGTAAAGACCTCTTCGCCCAGATCATTCTGAACCGCCAGCCAGCCATCGCGCTCTACCGCCACATCCAGCTTACGGCCGGTATCCATCAGGGCACCGGCAGACAGGTCAGTACCTGGCCTCTCAGTCATGGCATAAGCACGGGTTGGGTGATGTTCACCAAACACGGGCATGCTGCGCGCCTGGGCAAAGTCTTTCTTGAAGCCGGTGGTGTTAACGTTTGCCAGGTTGTTGGCATGGGCACGCTGAGCCAGCATGTTCTGCTTGGCGCCAGACATTCCAATATAGAGGGCTTTATCCATGGGCAAACTCCTGCCGGAATTTTGACTGTTTCCAGTCATCCTGCAGGAGTCATGCCATGATTAGAGAATTGCGTTATCGGAGGTTGATCACGGTCTGGGTGACCGCATCAGAAGTTTCAATGGTCTTGGCATTAGCCTGGTAGTTACGCTGGGCAATGATCAGGTTGACCAGCTCTGCAGACAAGTCCACGTTGGACTCCTCCACGGAACTCGCCTTGATCGAGCCCAAAGTTCCGGTATCCGGCGCCCCAATGATTGGCTGGCCAGATTCAAACGTTTCAACCCAGGTAGTCTCACCCACCGGAGACAATCCGTTGGTGTTATTAAACGACGCCAACGCCACCTGGCCGAGCGATTTTGACTGACCATTGGTGTACCGGGCAAAAATCACACCCTGGTCCGACACATCAAGCCCAGACAACCGACCGGTGCTGTAACCGTTCTGGCGTTGATCGTTCACCCCGAAGGTTGCGCCGTACTGGGTGGTATTGCCAAGATCAACCACAAACGCTGATGTGGTAGGAGGCTCCGGAATGGGCGTTACCACTTCCTCGCCCGCCAAGGGGGGACCATCCGCGCCATTGGGCTCACCATCGGGATCTTTCGGAATCCAGTCTGCGACCACAATTTCGCCGTTGGCATCACCGTTAACGGATTGCAAAGCGCCGTCTTCATTGAATCGCGCGGTATAGGGAGATGTGTCGGTTCCCGCCACCAGTTCGCCATCAATCTGGAGGTAAACGGACCACTCACTCACACCGACACCGTTGCCGGGCGACGGATTCTTCACAAAAAACTGTGTGAGCTCATGGGAGTTACCCAGGCTGTCGAAGATGGTGGTGGACGTGGCGTGGTTGTAAGTACGCTGGTCCAGGGGGTTAAATGAGTTGGTTATCGAGAGCTCACCGGTATCGTAACCCGTTGCAACTAAGCTCGTAACCGCCGGATCGTCAGGATCAGTAGTAACAATGTCCTGTATTGATCGATCTGTAGAGACGTTCAAATCTCCCACCTTGTCATAGTCGGTGAGCGTGCTGCCATTGCCATAACTGACGGTCAAATCTGAGCCTCGGTTGTCAATAATTCTCAAATCCTGGACCGGATTACCACCACCATCCAGAATCGGATCACCATTAACGTCAACCGCATCCACCAACTGAGCAGATAGCGAGCTTGAGCTAGAAGAGTTGATGGCGTCTACCAGCTCCTGTTTGCTGCTAACACCGTTCGCGGCAACCGGAACGTTCTGACCATCGATAGCAATAGTGAACGAGAAGTCGGGATTTGCCAGCGCGGTATCAAGCGTGTTTACACCACCGCCATCACCCTCGAACTGAAACGACGAAGTTGCAGAGGCCGAAACACCGGTCAGGTCATTCAGAATACCGGCTATTTCGCGAGCCGAGATGTCACGCGTACCTCCAGCGCCATCATCCACCTGCGCAGGGATCTGAACCTGCTGGTTCGGGCGCCCATCAGCGTAGACAATGACAAACTCATCACCACCATTGGCAATCAAGTCCTCTACCGAAACCTCCCCAAGCCGGTTAACACGGGCTTCGAGGACCGACTCGCGGGAGTCCAGGTTTAGATCGGATCTCAGATTGGTTGTTCGGCGCGGTGCCAGGTTGTCGGTTTCGATCTGAAGATCACCCCGGATACCAGACAGGTTGCCATCACCGTCGGCGGTGTATCCCTGCACCTTCATATTCTGGTTGTTAGTGACAAAGCCATCTTTATCTATACCAAACTGACCAGCACGGGAGTAACGTGTTTCGCCGTTGTTATTGAGAATAAAAAAGCCATCACCACTGATCGCCATATCCAGGCCATTGTCGGTAAAACTGATGTTGCCCTGCCCGAACGACTGCGTTACATCCTGCACCCTGACGCCGTCACCGATTGGGTTGCTGCCGCCACTAAGAAAGCCACTGGCGTAAAGGTCACCAAACTGAACCTTGCTACCCTTGAACCCAACGGTGCTGGCGTTAGCGATGTTGTTGCCCGTTACATCCAGATCTACCGAGGCGGCCCTGAGACCACTCAAACCTGTATTAAATGCCATAACTTATACCTCCTGGCCTGACACCGGATCAGTTAATTTGTTTGACGTCCGACAAGGCAATTGAGCCCATGCCAGCCAGATTCAGAGTAATGGAGCCGCCCTTACCCAGGGATACGCTGTCTACATTCGCACTCACCATAGTGCCAAGCTGTTCAGGGCCGGAAGGGTAAGAGCCCTGGGCGACAATCTGGTAAGGTCCCGGCGGCAAAGGATTGCCGTTGCCGTCCTGGCCATCCCAGCGGAATGACTTAACGCCAGCTTGACTGGCGCCCATATCAATCTGGCGCACCAGTTCACCGCTCTCATTCAACACAGACAGCCTCAGACCACCGGTAGATGCGGGCACCTCGATGGTGCCGCTGATTTCGCCATCACCACCCAGAATGCCGATGCCTGAAGGAGCCAAAACCGTCTTGCCAACCATGGCTGAAGCCTGCAATGCCTGGCTCGAACGGAACTGCCCCACGACATCATCGACGTTACCAGACAGGTTCTGCATCTCCTCGAGTGAGCTGAACTGAGCCAACTGAGAGATGAAATCACCATTGTCCTGGGGCTCCAGCGGATTCTGATTCTTGAGCTGGGCAATCATCAACTCCATGAACGCGTCTTTGCCTAGCTCGTTACCGCCCTGGGCCTTATCGTCCGGCTTGTTCTGGTACTGGCTCAGTACGTCTGAGGCCGATGCTGTGTTAATTGCACTCATAACCTACTCCTCAGTGTTTACTGCTGACCCAGTGTCAGGATTCGCTGCATCATGGATTTCGCGGTATTCATCACATCCACATTCATCTGAAAACTGCGGGATGACGACATCATGTCGGCCATCTCTTCCACCACGTTCACATTCGGGTAAAACACATAACCATCCTCATTCGCACCGGGATGATTAGGCTCGTACCGCATCTGAAGCTCAGCGTCGCTCTCCAGAATCCCTTCAACCCGTACCCCAGCACCCGGGCCTTCTGCTGAACCCGTGCCGAAGCCCTGCTGGTCCGGATTGAGCATGGCCTGCTGGATGGCTGCAAAGACGGGCTTGCGGGCGCGGTAGGCGCTATCAGTGCTGGAGCTCGCCGTTTCCGCATTGGCAATGTTAGAGGCAGTGGTATTGAGCCTCAGGGATTGTGCGGTCATGCCGGACCCGGCGATGTCGAATATGTTGCCCAGTGACATGGCAATCTCCTTAAATCTTGAGTGGCTGCGACTTACTCGCCTTTAATGGCTTTGGTCAACCCGGAAAACTTGCTGCTCAGAAACTGAAAACTGGCCTGGTAGTCCATGGCATTACGCATGAACCGGCTTTGCTCTTCCTGGGCATCCACGGTGTTGCCATCAATCGAAGGCTGGTGCGGCGTGCGGTACATGAGCTCACCGTTAGCGCCAGGGCTGGACGTATCCATGTGGCCGTGATGGGTTCTGTTCATAGACAGTCCGCTGACCGATTCCTGCGCTTGCTGCATCATCGCCTGGAAATCGATGTCCCTGGCCTTGAAGCCCGGCGTGTCTGCGTTGGCCAGGTTATTGGCCAGCACTTCGGCACGCTGAACCCGAGCCTGCAGTGCATGCTCGTGGATACCAAGTGCCTTATCGAATGTAATTGCCATCACTGCCTCCGGAATTCTGCACCGACTGAACCTAACCCAACGGTTTGCCGGTTTTGCGTTCTTCCATAGTCAAAGCAAAGGCAGTGCCAGTTTCTTGAAGTCCTTGCAAGGCGGGAGGTTCAGACAGGATTGTGCAGTTTTTGTGCGGCAATAATCGATGTCGGGGCCAAGGGGCGGCAATCTGCTTCCTGTGTCCGTTGAAGCACTTGCCGTCTGGCCCCTTGCAGGCGGGTTCAGCGCGTTACCAGGTTTCGCTTTGCCCCGGGCCAGACCAGGTTCTCACAAACTGATCCGTCGCCGGCCGGGGTACCCCGGGTTTCTCGGTCGCCACGGTACCGGTGTAAAGAAAACCGATGACAGACTCACCATCTTTCAGGCCCAAGCCCTCATGAACACGAGGATGGTAGGCCACGCCGCCGGTGCGCCAAATCGCGCCATAGCCGGCGTCGCTTAACGCCAGCGACAGAAAACTCATGCCGGCCGCTGCCGACATCACCTGTTCAATGTCTGGAACCTTCGGATGGGTACGCGGCGATGCAATGCCAACAATAACCATCGGGGCCCTGAGCGGAGATTTTCTGGCTTTCTCGATTTCCTGGTCCGTGGCGCCTTCCGGGCAGGTTTGAGCAAACAGCTCTCCCAGAGCAAGCCGGGCATCACCCTCTATCACCAGATAACGCCAGGGTCGCAACAAAGCATGATCCGGCGCACGGGCTGCGCATTGAAATGCTGTTTCAACAACATCCCTCGCCGGCGCTGGCGCTTGTAGCCGGGGTTCAGAGGATTTATCCAATAAAAATCGGGTCACTGACGTCATACGGACTCTCCGTCAGAATGGCTGTAAAAATAACCCTGAGGGCGAAGCCGCCTCAGCGAATTGTGGGTTCTACGTAATACTGTTAATCTTTCGTCTTAGACGCATTCAAACATAGCGTAATCAACAATTATAAAGAGTTCGGCGGCATACAATGAGCGACCAACAAGCTTTTCGCAACTTCGAAGAGTTCTACCCATATTATCTGGAGGAGCACAGCGACATCATTTGTCGGCGCCTGCATTTTATCGGCAGCTTGCTGGTATTGATGGTTGCTGGCTGGGCCATCGCAAGCGGCAGCCTGATCTGGCTGCTGGCGGTGCCGGTCATCGGCTATGGTTTTGCCTGGGTAGGCCACTTCAAATTTGAAAAAAATCGTCCGGCAACATTTAAATACCCGCTCTATAGTCTGATGGGGGACTGGGTTATGTTCCGGGACATGCTGATCGGAAGGATCCGTTTCTGACATGATGAGTGCACCAGCGGACCTGCGCAACGCGGCCAGTGGCACAGGTAAACTGTCACCCGGCGAGATTCACGATACCACCGTAGCGATCCCGCCGATGCCGGATTACAACGGCCGCATTCTTGCCTACACCGCGACCGCTGCCATTATCGTCACAGGCGTACTTCAGGGTGTATTCGAGCAGCAGCTTCTTTGGGTTGTCGCCGGCGCACTGATCTGGCCGCACCTTGCTCACCTGCTTACCCGGCGTACGTTTCTTCGCCGGTCGCCCCGCATTCGTCAGAAGATGCTGTTTCTCGACTGCATTGTCGGCGGAGCCTTTATCGGCCTGATTGGGCTGATCGCCATTCCCTCCGTCTCCGTTGTACTAATGCTTATGTTCAGCTGCCTGATCGTCGGAGGTATTCGCCAATGGTTGTTCGGTACCGCCCTGATGTCGGCATCGCTGGCCGCCTCTGCGGCAACCCTCGGCGTTGCTGACAACCTGCAGTCGCCATTGCTCACCAGCATTATTGCAGTGGCTTCAACGGGCGCGTACATCTGCGTAACGGCCTACTACTCTCACCAACAGGCGCGAGCCCTGTTACTGGCCAAAACCCAGATCCAGAACCAGCGTGAACAGTCCATTACCCTGTCCCATAAGTTATCCAAGTACCTGTCACCTCAAGTCTGGCAATCCATCTTTACCGGAGAGCGCGATGTCCGGCTCGAAACTCAGCGCAAAAAACTTGCCGTGTTTTTCTCTGACATCAAAGGCTTCACAGAACTGTCAGAAGAAATGGAGCCAGAGGCCCTCACAGAACTGCTCAACCACTATTTTAACGGAATGTCTGAAGTCGCATTGAGATACGGCGGCACCATCGACAAATTTGTCGGTGACTCTATCATGGTGTTCTTCGGCGATCCCACCAGTCGCGGCCAGCGGGAAGACGCCTTCGCCTGCGTGTCCATGGCCATCGACATGCGCAAACAGATGAAAATCATGCGCCAGAAATGGCGCAGCCAGGGCATCAAAACCCCCCTTGAGATTCGTATGGGCATCAGTACCGGCTACACCACCGTGGGTAACTTCGGCGCTGAAAACCGTATGGATTACACCATCATCGGAAAGGAGGTAAACCTGGCAAGCCGCCTCGAATCACTCGCCGAGGCGGGTGAAATCCTGGTGTCCTACGAAACCTTCTCCCTGATCAAAGATCGCATCATGTGCCGCGACAAGGGTGAAATCACGGTCAAAGGTTTCGGCAAACCCGTCGCCATCTACGAGGTCGTCGATTTCCGGCGCGACATGGGGCCCCACCGCAGTTTTCTCGAACACGAACACAGCGGTTTTGCCATGTATCTGGATTCTGACAAAATTACCGAACGGGAACGCAAAGCCGTTCTTGCCGCACTGGAAGATGCAGCCGACCGGCTTCGCCAGGAAGAAGACTCTGAATAGAACCTGCCGGGCCGTCCGGACTACTGTCTGACCAACCTGGGCCCCGCATCAGCCTCCGGATGGGTACTGCGCACCGGGTTGATATCCAGTCCTCCCCTCCGGGTATAACGAGCGCAAACCGTCAATTCCCGAGGCTTACAGCGTGACATCAGATCGGTGAACAGCGTCTCCACGCAATGCTCGTGAAAGTCCTGCTTCTGACGAAAGCTCACGATGTAACGCAGTAATCCCGCACGATCGATCTTCTTGCCGGTATAGTGGATAAACACACTTGCCCAGTCGGGCTGGCCTGTCACCGGGCAATTACTCTTCAACAGATGCGAACAGAGCTGTTCCGTCACATCTTCAGCACCGGTCACTAACGACTCGGCCGAATAGTCATAAACCACGTCTTCTACCGGCTCATCATCAATCAGCTGGTAACCTGCCGGCCGGCCTTCTGCCGGCGCGGCATCATCCACACTGAACAAGCTAACCGATACCGCCGCACCACAGGCGCTGGACAGGTCAGCCGTGATGGTTTCAGCCACCTGGTCAACGGAGGAGAACACAGCCTGATTCAGCGAATTCAGGTAGAGCTTCAGTGATTTGCTCTCGATAATGGATGGCGACGCCGCCGGAAACCGCAGTTCACCCCAGGCGACCGCTGGCACACCACCCGGCCTGAGCCAGGAGATTTCCCAGGCCTGCCAAAGATCTTCACCAAACCAGGGCCAACGGCTATCATGCAGACCGATACGGCCCCGATTTTCTTCCCGCGCAACCGGGAACAGAAGTGCCGGATCGTACTGATCCGGATAGTCGCTGGATTTGCCCAGCGGAGCGTTATGCAATGCCATAGTGATTCCTGCGGCCGATCAGTGGCGAATTCCCTTGCCCCGGGCAAGCATGCGCAGTGCAACCGCTGCCAGCAGGACAATAAAGATCATAATCATACCAAGAGAAACAAACGGATTAACGTCTGAAACACCCAGGATGCCGAAACGAAACCCGTTCACCATGTACAGAATCGGATTAATCATCGATGCGCCTTGCCAGAATGCCGGCAGCATATCGATGCTGTAGAACACGCCACCCAGGTAGGTCAACGGGGTCAGCACAAAGGTGGGCACAATGGAGATGTCATCAAACTTGGTCGCCAGCATGGCATTGATAAAGCCGCCCAGCGAAAACAGCGCCGAAGTCAGGATCACGGTGATAACCACCATCGGCAGGTTGTAGATAGACAGCTGCGTAAACGCCAGCGACAACAAGGTAACCAACAGGCCAATGCTCAAGCCCCGGGCCATACCACCCACCACATACCCCAACAAAATGGTCCAGTTGGGAACCGGTGACACCAGCAACTCCTCAATGCTTCGCTGAAATTTCATTGAGAAAAAGGACGACACCACATTGGCATAGGAGTTGGTGATCACCGCCATCATGATCAGCCCGGGCACAATAAACTGCATGTAGTCGTAGCCGCCCATCTCACCAATTCGGGCACCGATCAGGTTGCCGAAAATAATGAAATACAAGGTCATGGTCACTGCCGGTGGCAACAGCGTTTGTGGCCAGATGCGGGTGAACCTGCGCACTTCGCGCAGTACAATGGTACAAAAGGCTGTCCAGAGAGCTTGAGCCGTCACGCCTTCACCTCCGATGTTTTTGCGTCAACACGGGCGTTATCTTCGACCATGCGCACAAAGAGTTCTTCCAGGCGATTGGCCTTGGTACGCATACTCATCACCTTGATGCCGTGGTTTTCCAGCTCAATAAACAACGCGTTAAGCCCCTGGCCTTTGGTAACCTCGGCCTCCAGCGCGCCATCGTCGTTGAGCGCACAATGAAACCCGCTCAACTCAGGCGCTCGTTCGAGAGGCTGCTCGGTATCAAGCACAAAGGTTTCAACACTCAGCTGCTGCAGGAGCTCACGCTTACTGGTGTGACGGATGATCTCACCATGATCGATGATGGCGATATTGCGGCACAGCGCTTCTGCTTCTTCCAGATAATGGGTGGTCAGAATGATCGTCGTGCCCTGGCGATTCATCTCTTCCAGAAACTGCCACATTGAGCGTCGCAGCTCGATATCCACGCCGGCTGTCGGCTCATCCAGAATCAACAACCTTGGCTCATGCACCAATGCCCGGGCAATCATCAGGCGGCGCTTCATACCCCCTGACAACATGCGGGATGGCGTGTCACGCTTGTCCCACATTCCCAGCTTCTTCAGGTACTTTTCCGCAGAAATTCGTGCCTTCTTGAGCGGAATCCCGTAATAACCTGCCTGAGTGGTGACAATGTCGATCACCTTCTCGAACTGGTTAAAATTAAACTCTTGCGGAACCACCCCCAGGTTGACCTTGGCCCTGGACAGCGCCGTGTCGATGTCATGGCCGAAAACCCGCACCGTGCCACCGGTTTTGTTAACCAGTGACGACACAATTCCCAGGGTCGTGGATTTGCCCGCTCCATTTGGCCCGAGCAAGGCAAAGAAGTCTCCTTCACGAACCTTCAGGTCGATCCCTTTCAAGGCCTGAAAGCCATCGCCATAGCTCTTAACCAGGCCTTCAATTTCAAGTGCGTAGGTCATAACCCAACCATTCATTGATGCAGAAATCTGCCCCATCGGGCAAACAGTTAGAGTGCTATGTGATTGTGGCAGGTCAGGAAATTTCAAGGGCTGCCAGGGCAAAAGCCACAGCCGTCAAACTCGCAAACTGAGACAGGATTCCCGATATACCTCCGGCACCGCCCCTATAATGCGGTTACAACAACTTACAAAACACCTGACACCGGCTACCGGATGCGCCAGGTTTAACGCGAAGGGATTGTACGACACGCCATGAGATTCGCTCATCTTACCCGCCTCTGTTTGCCATTTGCCGCTGCATTTCTTGTCACGGGTTGCCTGGATGACGGCGGCAGCTCTGGTGGTGATGACACCAATAGCGGGCGAATCCATTATCTGGGCGTCAGCGGCCTTTCCTATCAAACCGCCAGCCAATCCGGCACCACCGATGGCCAGGGCCGGTTCCGTTACTACCCCGGTGAAACCCTGTCACTGAGGGTCGGCAACCTGCCCATTATTGAAGACGTGTCAGCACAGGAATACGTCACCTTTCTTGAATTTCTGCCAGAAACCCGTGAACCGCTGCAATCTCCCGGTGTTGATGACGAAGCACTCAGAGACCACCGACTGATCGAAGAGCAACAGTTTGGCAACACCACTCTGCTTAATATGACCCGGTTTCTGATGGCGCTTAACTGGAGTCAGTTTGTCGCAGAGGACCAGGGCATCGACATTCGGCCAAGGGTCATTACGCAACTTAACGCCGCACTTAGCGACCCAAACCTGCCGGACAGTATCGACTTTACCGTAAACCAGGCAGACTTCACGGCCGAAGACTCCCCCGTCAACCGCCTGCTGGCCGCCATCTGTTTTTACCCGGAAGACAACGTTTTGTGTTCTGAGCCGCCAACCGACGACGAAATTAACAGCGCGCCGCCCAGACCCGAGAATGATGAAGATATTGATCCGGAGGTGACTTACAGCGAAGACCTGGAGAGTCTACGCGACCGCATTCTACAGGCGGTGCGCCAGATCGAAGACGCTGATAACGAGAGGGCAAGAACCTACCTGCGCCGAGAGCTGAATGCAATTAGCCGGGAAGTGGCTCGTCGGTATTTCCTGGCGGACCACAAAGCGAATCATCCCGCCAGTGACACCACCATCAAAACGATCCAGATACGCAGAATTGGCGGCGCCCCGTCACTCGCGCAACTGGAAGCGATCAGTAAACGCGAGCAGGATGTGGTTATTCATTCATGGGACTGGCAGGACGCCGACGTGGATTACTTTGTCGCAGGCTCAGCAGGGGGAGAATCCGAATTACTGATCAACTTCCGCCCTGCCAATACGTATCGCTGGGTACGCAAACAAATCCGGGTGATTATCGATTGATCAGATTGCCTAAAGACCACCGGGACTCCCCGCCGGTCACGTCAAGGCGGGACGGATCAAGCCCTTCGGTGCCATGAGGCAGACAATCACGCACCGTCAGTGCCTCTGACGCGGGACGGGATTCATTGTGTTTGGCCAGATCAATAATCTTGGCGGTTTTCAAAGGCTGATGATCACGTCCCTGCATCACCATCACCTTTGGCCACAAGCGCCGTTCGGGCGAGTGTGATACCACCACACCCCGCTGACCGTCAGACAGCTCAACCAGAGACCCTGTCGGATAAACTCCAATCGATTGAATAAACGCCTCAACCAGGTCTTCCTGAAACTCGATATTGCGCACATCATAAAGCAGCGCTACCGCTTTGGCCGGTGTAATCGGGTCCTGGCCGTCACGGGGCGCTATCATGGATTCAAAAAACTCGGCAATCCCGGCCACCTTGGCCAGCAACGCAATCCGGTCGCCACGAAGCCCCTGTGGAAATCCAGACCCGTTGTGCCGCTCGCGATGGCCCTGCACAACGCTCATCACCGCCCGAGACAAGCCCGTGTGATCAAGCATCTCCACGCCCTTGACCACGTAACTGCGATAGATGGCGTACTCTTCAGGGTCCAACTGGTGCTCACGGGCAAGTAGCTCTCTCGGTAACGCAGTCTTGCCCACCTGAGACAACAGACAACCAACCCCAAGGTGGCCCAGCAGGCCTTCGTTAAGGCCCAGCTGCCGGCCGCACACCAGCGCCCAGACCGCAGTATTCAGTGCGTGGCGATAAATAAAATCATCATATTGGCGGGTTCGGCTCAACCACAGCAACGCATTGGGTTGGCGCACAACACTGGCCACCATTTTGCGGGCAATATCCGCCGCCGACCGCAGATCCGGCAATTGGCCGGCCTGTACCGACGCAAACATACGTTCCAGCGCCACCTCAGCATCATCAAGCAATCGGCGTGACGATTTCAGTTCCTTCTTGAGTGGCGTTGCCGTTTGATAAACCACCGGCTCGCGAATACTCAGTGGCGCCAGCTGCAGCTCTTCCCGGCCGTTGCCCCGGTTACCAGCGACCCGGCGATAAGCACGCCCGGAACTCTTTGCGACGGCGCAGGACTCGCGGGATTCCGCGACATCAACCATTACCCATTTACAGTGGGACACCAACGCACGCACATCGCTCTGAGAACGAATGTAAAAGCCCTGGATCGGGAAAGGTGTCTGGTGCCACGGCCGGTCGAGGTCTGACACAAACATGCCGACTTCCAGATCATGTACCGCTATCTTCTTCTGCTGGACGCCCACCGTGTACCTCGGCAAACCGGATTGTTTGAGAATTACAGTGTGCCACTCTGATGAGAAGACTCCATTACGTTTTGGTAGTCAATCGTCACCAAACCGCAACACAAGGTAGCCCATATTTTCAGGCTGCAACGAAATGTAGCAACGTGACAAGGATCACACACACTATGTCGCGCCGTTCAGTCTTCCTTACATTCATTTTGATTGAACTCGGGCAGACGAGCGCTGAGCGACCCCCTGGGAACCTTTCTGGCGCGAATCGTGTAGGCCACAGATGACGGCCGAAGATAATCGACGTTGACGACCTCACCGTCCTGCTGCACGGTTGCATTAGCCGGCTCACAACTGACCAGCAACGAAAAACTGGCCCCGATGTCGGCAACGCGAGCAATTTCCGCTGGCGATTGCACCAGCAAACACACATCGCTGGTTGTCGCCGGCTGCCCGGTCACTGCAATCAGATCCTGGCCCGCGTCACCACAGGCCCGCACGTCACCAGAGCAGGCACCAGCCTCACCATGGCCAGGGTCGGTTATTCGCCATACTCGCTCACTGCATTGCGTCTCGAGCCGGATTGGTGTTGCCTTGTCGTCCACAATCCACCAGTCCGGATACTCGGCACTCTGCCAGGACACCCTCACCTGCCGGGTTTCACCGCCTGAAGTCTCGGCAGGGAACATCGCATAATGGGTATGATAACTGGCGCAACCGTTAAGCCCGAGCAGCGACAGAATCGCCAGAGCCCGTCCTGCACGCATTATGTGGAGGGTTGTCATCGAAAGCCGTCCTTTCAAAACGCTGACTGGAGGTACTCTATTATCAGCATTGGGCAACGACATTCCACGGACTACTCATCATTCTCATCAAACTGCAAACCGAAGCCGTCAACGGTCTTGCGCACCACAATCATATCCAGCACCGGTGCTGGAATGGGTAAACCCTGCACCTGAACGGTTACATTGTCGCCAAGTTCCGGCGTGAAAGGCTCGTCATTAAGCACTATAAAGACACCGCCATCTGAGATATCCCGGGTAGAGAACACAAACTCCCCACAGCGCTCGTGAACCACCTTTACCTTGGCACTCATGGCCGTGCGACTGTGCACTCTGCGATCGTTGTCTGCCATACCCCAAAAGCCCTGTTTTTGACCTGTTTTTATAGTGTTATGAAGCATAACACCATTTTTACACAAATATCCCAACAGGGTTATTGACTCAAACGCGGATAGAATTGAGAATGATTGTCGTTTTGAAGTGCCTGTAAGTATAAATCTCAGGTAAGCCAGCCACGAAGAAGGAAACCATTATGCGAATGAAACTCGCCGCAACTGCCGCAATCGCACTGACAGCAATGCCCATGGCCGCAACCGCAGAGGGTGAGGTCAACATTTACTCCTATCGCCAGGCTTATTTGCTGGAGCCACTGCTGAACGCCTTTACCGACGAAACCGGCATCAAGACCAATGTCGTTTTTGCCCGCCAGGGTCTGGCAGAGCGTCTTGAGCGCGAAGGCCGTAACAGCCCAGCAGATATTGTGATGACCGTTGATATCTCTCGCATCAATGAACTAGTCGAGAAAAACCTGGTCGCTGATGTGCAAAGCGACACCCTGAATAAAAATATCCCGGAAAACCTGCGCCACCCTGAAGGCAAGTGGTACGCACTGACCACCCGTGGACGTCTGATTTTCGCCTCCAAAGAGCGCGTGAAGGAGGGTGAAATCAGCACCTACGAAGACCTGGCCGATGACAAGTGGGAAGGTCGTATCTGCACCCGCAGCGGCAAACATCCATACAACATCGCCCTAATTTCATCGATGATTGCCCACCACGGTGAAGAACAGACCGAAGCGTGGCTCAACGATGTAAAAGACAACCTGGCCCGTAAACCACAGGGCGGTGACCGCGACCAGATCAAAGCCATTGCCGAAGGCGTGTGCGACATTGCCATTGGTAACAGCTACTACTACGGCAACATGCTGATGGACGAAAACCAGCGCCCGACCGCAGAACAGGTCTACCTGGTATTTCCGAACGCTGACGACCGCGGCACCCACGTTAACATCAGCGGTATCTCACTGACCCAAAGTGCGCCGAACAAAGACAACGCCATTAAATTGATGGAGTTCCTGTCGTCTGCGAACGCTCAGCGTATCTACGCAGAAGCCAACAGCGAGTACCCGGCAAACCCGGAAGTAAAACCGACGGGCATGGTCGCGGAATGGGGCGAAATGACGCCAGACCAGCTGTCATTGCAGGAAATCGCCAACAACCGTAATGCCGCCGTGCGACTGGTAGACCGTGTCGATTACGACGGCTAAAACTAAGGCATCGGCTGTTAGCCGGCCATAATCACCAAATGCGAAGGGTGCTCTGATTCATTGCACCCTTCGTATTTGGGGTTCTAACGACCATTTATCTGATCCTTGTCATTGCAGTGAGGCACGCCAGTATCTAGAATCGCAACACTTCTCATCATCACTATCATAACAGGATAAGCATGACCGAGGTCGTTTCAGGTGCCAATCCGGGGCCTTCTCAACCGCTGCTGGCCAAGCGCACCTCTAAACGCTGGATCATCAGCGCGCTGATCACCACAGCCATTGTCGTGTTGCCCGTTTTCTCTGTTCTGTACCTCGCTTTTTTTCCCGATGAGAATATCTGGCCCCACCTGATAGACACCACCCTGCCCCGCTACCTGACCACAACGTTAAAACTGATGATTGGCGTTGGCGCACTCACTCTGGTGATTGGTCTGGCAACCGCCTGGACGGTCACCATGTGTGAGTTCCCGGGCAGGAAATTTTTCGAATGGGCCCTACTGTTGCCCTTTGCCGTTCCCGCGTACGTCATTGCCTATGTGTACACCAGCCTGCTCGATTACGCCGGCCCCGTGCAGAAAACCCTGAGAGAGTGGTTTGGCTGGCAGAGTGCCAGTGACTACTGGTTTCCCGAGATTCGCAGCCTTGAAGGCGCCATACTGATGATCGGGCTGGTTCTGTATCCCTATGTGTACCTGCTTGGCCGTGCCGCGTTTATGGAGCAGTCTCCGTCTTTGTTTGCCGTCAGCCGCAGTCTGGGCCACTCGGCTCTGAGTACATTCTTCAGGGTTGTTCTGCCCATTGCCCGCCCGGCTATCGCCGTTGGCCTGTCGCTGGTGCTGATGGAAACTCTGAATGACTTTGGTACCGTCGATTTCTTTGCCGTACAAACCTTGACCCTCGGCCTCTTTGATACCTGGATGAACCTGGGCAACCTCGGCGGTGCCGCCCAGATTGCCTCAACCATGCTGATTTTTGTGGTTATCCTGGTCACTCTCGAACGATACTCTCGCCGCCGTCAGCAACAGTTCGCAGCCCGCGACAACCGGGACCCGATCCACCGTTTCACCATGTCTTTCCCCAGACAGATGATCTGCCTGGCAGTCTGTGCTGCACCTCTACTCTTTGGATTCATCATTCCCGGTGCCACCCTCGGCTATTACGCCTGGGAATACTTTGAAGAAAGCTGGAATCCCAGCTTTATCCGCAACACCTTCAACAGCCTGTCTCTGTCCGGCACGGCGGCGCTTACCACGCTATTGATCGGGGTTACCCTGGCGTACAGCCGGCGGCTGCATAACACACGCAGCATGCAGGTGCTTATGCGCCTGTCGAGTCTTGGCTACGCCATGCCCGGCGCGGTGCTGGCGGTCGGTGTGATCATTCCCCTGGCAGGCTTTGACAACTGGCTGGACGGACTGATGCGGGATTACTTCGGCTTCAGCACCGGCCTTCTGCTCAGCGGCAGTGCCTTTGCGCTGGTGTTCGCCTACACCGTACGTTTTCTGGCGGTGTCTGCAGGCAGTGTCGAGAGCGCCTTGCAAAAGATCACCCCCAGCATGGACATGGCCTCACGATCACTGGGGCACACGCCTGGTAAAACTTTGGTCAAGGTCCATTTACCCATGCTCCGGGGAACTCTCGTGACAGCCGCGCTCGTGGTGTTTGTGGATTGCATGAAGGAACTGCCAGCAACTCTGATACTACGCCCCTTCAACTACGAGACCCTGGCCACTTACGTGTATCAGTTCGCCTCAGACGAAATGCTTTACCAGAGTGCCCTGCCCTCACTGATTATCGTGCTGGCAGGCATCGTGCCGATCATTCTGATGAGCCGATCAATCTCGGCCTCCAGAACCATGTCCTGACTCGGGGCGCTCAGCGCCGGGCCCAAGGTATTTCAGCGCGACACACAGACATAAAAAAGCCCGGCAAATTGCCGGGCTTTTTCGTTCTCATGATCTGTCGCAGCTTACTGCCAGATCACCTTTTGCTTCTGGGCATACCAGCTATCCACTTTCGCCTCATAGGCATCTTCAACCACATTACGCTTCAACTTAAGCGTTGGCGTGAGGAAGCTGTTCTCAATCGACCACTCGTCGCTGACAACCGTAATGAACGCCAGTTGTTCATGGGGATCAACGGTCTTGTTCACATCCGAAATCAGCTGGGCAAAGCTCGCCTCAATTTCCTTACGGAAGTTTTCGTCCGCCATTTTCGGCCGGATCTCTTCGCCCAACAATACCAGCGCATGGGGCTGAGTCTGATTGGCACCCGACACACACACCATCTCGATCGCGTCGTGGGACATCAGGCGATTCTCAATCGGCGCAGGCGCAATGTACTTACCCTTGCTGGTCTTGAAGATCTCCTTGATACGACCCGTCAGCTTCAGGCGGCCCATCTCATCAATCTCGCCCTTGTCGCCGGTTTTCAGGAAGCCGTCGTCGGTGAAGGTTTCCCTGGTTTTCTCTTCATCCTTGTAGTAGCCCATCATCGTGGCGGGGCTCTTGACCAGCACTTCACCTACTTCGCTGATCCGGGTTTCAACACCTGGCAGGGCTTCGCCCACGTAACCAGTACGGGTACGACCTGGCTTGTTCATATGCGAGTAGGCAAAGTTCTCTGACATACCGTAGCCTTCCAGCAACTCAAGGCCAAGATTGCGATACCAGTCCAGAACGTCATTAGACAACGGCGCTGAACCAGAACCCGCCAGCTTCACTTTGTCCAGGCCGAGGCCCTTCAATACTTTCTTCTTGATCAGCTTGTTCAGCAGCGGAATCTTCAGCATCCGCTCCAGCTTTTGCTTGGGCACTTTCTGCAGCACGCCGTGCTGGAACTTCACCCACAGGCGCGGTACCGACAGGAACAACGTGGGTTGGGCCCGCTGCAAATCCTGGACAAAAGTATCCAAAGACTCGGCAAAATACAGGTGGAAACCTGCGTAGAGAGAGCCAAGCTCAACAAAAGTGCGCTCGAATACGTGCGCGAGCGGCAAATAAGACAGCATACGCTCTTCCGGGCCGACACCCAGGGTCTGAATACCACCGGCGGCAGAGAAGGCCATATTCTGAAAGCTGAGCATCACGCCTTTCGGGCGCCCGGTACTGCCAGAGGTGTAAACAATAGTAGCCAGCTCTTCCGGATCACGGTGTACCTGACCCTCGAGCGGCGGGTACTTGGCGACAATGTCGTCCCAGGTCTCAAAATTATTGGGTGGGCTCAACGGGTAGGAGATACAACGCACAGACTCAGGCACACCAGACTTCATGCTGTCCCAGTCATCCAGCTTGCCTACAAACAACACGTCGCACTCTGCGTGCTGCAGAATGTAATTGACGGTGTCGGCATTCAGGGTTGGGTACAAAGGTACAGAAACGTGGCCAGCTAACCAAATGGCCCAGTCCGTCATGACCCACTGCGCACAGTTCTTGGAAATCAAGCCAATGCGGCTTTTATCCGGCAGATTCAGTGATTTCAGGTAAGCCGCCATACGGCGGGCTTCATCAACCGCCCGGCCCCAAGTGTACTCAACCACTTTGCCATTACCAATTGGCTGGGTCATATAGGGCGTGTCGGCCTTAGTCGACTCCCAGTGGTAAAGCATATCCAGGGGAAGTTTGTTTGTTGTGTCCATGGACCTTCCTAATTTGTCTTTATAGTTTGGGGGTTAGCGTATTATTAGACTTTAGTAGCCTATTTCAACACACCCGGGCTCGTCAAAACGTGATCGAGCCAAAATTATCTGCATTCCGGACTAATGCGGAACCGCAACTTATAAAGTATCCCCCATACCTAGCCCGAAACCCATAACCCTGTGGTAAACTTGCGCACTTTATTTTTGCCTCCCCGCACTGCGGGAAAATCAGTCACTGACTCGGAGATGGGCTTATGGCCAAGAAGACCCTGCGCACCCTGATTGGCGCTTCGCTGCTGGCTGCAGCAAGCTTTGTTCAGGCTGAGGACACCCGCGTTGTTGCCATTACACAAATTGTTGAACACCCGGCCCTTGATGCCGTTCATGAGGGCGTGAAAGACGAACTGGCCGAGCGTGGCTATGTCGTCGGCGAGAACCTGCGCCTTATGCACGAAAGCGCCCAGGGCAACTCGGCAATTGCCTCACAGATTGCCCGGAAATTCGTGGGTGAAAGCCCAGACGTGATCGTGGCCATTGCCACACCTTCGGCCCAGACCGTTGCGGCTGCCGCCAGAAACATCCCGGTGGTGTTTTCTGCTGTCACAGACCCACTGGCCGCCAAACTGGTGAAAAGCTGGGAAGCCCCCGGCGCAAACATCACCGGTGTGAGCGACATGCTGCCCATTGAGCAGCACATCGACATGCTTCAGCGCATCATGCCGGATGCCAAACGCATCGGTACTGTCTACAACCCTGGCGAAGCCAACGCGGCGGCACTGATCAAGCTGCTCGAAGAGCGCCTGGCCGCCCGCGACATGCAGCTGGTTAAAGGTGCTGCCACCAAGACCTCTGAAGTACTGGGTGCGGCCCGGTCACTGGTCGGCAAGGTAGACGCCATTTACCTGACCACAGACAACACCGTCATCAGCGCCGCCGAAGCCGTTATCTCCGTTGGCGAACGCTCCAAGATTCCGGTGTTTGCAGCAGACACCGCCACTGTAGAGCGTGGTGCCGTCGCGGCCCTCGGCTTCAACTACTACAACCACGGCCGCCAGACCGGCGCCATGGTTGTACGGGTGCTTGAGGGTGCCAGCACAGCCGACATGCCTGTGGAAACCATGGAAGAGCTAGACCTGTTTGTGAACCCCGAAGCCGGCGAGCGTATGGGAATCACCTTGTCTGAAGACCTCATCCAGGACGCAAAAGAAATCGTCAAAAGCGGCAAATAATGCCTGACCAATACGGGCGGGCCCCACAAGGGCCCGCCCGTTTTCTTTCACGGTGAATAATTACCCATGCTTAGTGAAATCGCATTCTACGGTGCTCTTGAAACCGGCCTTATCTATGGTCTGGTCGCCTTTGGTATCTACCTGTCGTTTCGTGTACTGGATTTTCCAGACCTCACGGTAGACGGAAGCTTTCCCCTTGGCGCAGCGGTTGCAGCGGTACTCATTCTGCAAGGCTGGAACCCCTGGCTCGCCACTGGCTGCGCCGCGCTGGCCGGCATGGCTGCCGGTGCTGTCACCGCCATTCTGAACGTCAAACTCAACATCCTGAACCTGCTGGCTTCAATCCTGACCATGATCGCGCTTTACTCTATTAACCTGCGCATCATGGGCGTCCCTAACATTGCCCTGCTGAGCGAAGAGACGGTGCTGACTCCGTGGTATGACATGGGCATGGAGTTCCATCAGGTGCCGGTGTTGCTCTTCCTTATTGTGGTTGTAGTCTCCCTGATTCTGCTGTGGCGCTTCATGAAATCCGAAACCGGACTGGCCATGCGTGCCACCGGCGCTAACGCCCGCATGGCCCGTGCCCAGGGCATTGCCACTGGCGGCATGGTCATTCTCGGCGTCGCCCTGTCCAACGGGCTGGTGGGCCTGGCGGGAGCGTTATTTGCGCAAAGCCAGGGCGCTGCAGACGTCACCATGGGCGTGGGTGTTATCGTTATTGGCCTGGCTTCGCTGATTGGTGGTGAGGCGGTGTTAACGCCCTCAACTGTGCTCCGGGCTCTGATTGCCTGTGTGATCGGCGCCATTATGTATCGCCTGGCCATCGCCTTCGCACTCAATGCCGACGCACTCGGCCTGAGGGCTCAGGATCTCAACCTGATTACCGCGGTGCTGGTAACCCTGGCGATTGTGCTGCCAGGTGTGCGCACCAATCTCACCAACCGCTTCACCCGCAACAAAGCCTGAGGAGGCAATATGATCAGCGCAACCGATCTACGGCTCACCTTTGGCAAGGGCACGCCGTTGGAGAACCCGGCTTTACGGGGCATGAGCCTGACCGTCAATCAGGGCGAGTTTGTCACGGTTATCGGCAGTAACGGCGCCGGCAAGTCGACTTTCCTGAACGCTCTGGCCGGCGAAGTGCTGGTGGATAGTGGCCAGATTATCGTGGATAACCTGGACGTCACCCGCCAGCCAACCCACAAGCGTTCGGCACGGGTAGCCCGGGTGTTCCAGGACCCGCTGGCCGGCACCTGTGAAAACCTCTCCATTGAAGAAAACCTGGCACTGGCCATCAAGCGTGGCCAGCGCCGCGGTTTGACCACTGCGGTGAAAAAGCAGTATCTCGAGAAATTCCGCGACAGTTTGTCGTCGCTCAACCTGGGTTTGGAAGACCGCCTGAGCGACAAGATGGGGCTGCTTTCCGGTGGTCAGCGCCAGGCCGTCAGCCTGCTGATGGCCAGCCTCACGCCCTCCAGCATTCTCTTGCTGGACGAGCACACCGCCGCACTCGACCCCAAAACCGCCAGTTTTGTGCTGGAACTGACTACCAGCATCATCGAAGAGCAAAAGCTCACCGCCTTGATGGTCACTCACAGCATGAAGCAGGCGCTGGAAGTTGGCAGTCGCACCGTGATGCTGCACCAGGGCCAGGTGGTTTTCGATATCGCCGGCAAAGACCGGGAAGGACTGGAAGTAAAAGATCTGCTTGGGTTGTTCGAAAAACAACGCGGCCTGGAAGTGGACGACGACAGCTTGCTGCTTGGTTAAGCCGTGGTTGCTATAGTAACGAAAACGGGGCCCGTCAGGCCCCATTTTTTTGCCCACCCAATCTCAATCAGTGGCCATAAATCCTCATAGAAGTATTGGTCACCGCCAGGTTATCGAGAAACACACTGCCGATCGATTGCTGCCCGATGATCACCTCCCGAATACCCACATCGGCCTCAAATGTTTGCAGATCGATGGCCAGAACATCGCCAGTACCTGACAAGCGTGTATCTCAACAATCAGATCACCGCATTTCTCGCCGTATAATTTTTAACCACAACATATAGTGATTTGCTCAGAATTACGCTAAATGCTGGAATGACGGGGGCTGACGGCGTTGCAAGTATTTTTTCATTGATTTTCTTTGCGAACAGAGCCCAATCAATAGTTCCACTCTTCTTCACAGAACACTATATCCTGTTATACTTCTTCCAATCGAACCCATATATAGGGCCAAAGCAAAACAACAAAAGCCCAAAGCTGGCACCCAACACGCCAGCTACGCCAAGACCAACAACGATTTAAAAGCACCAAACCGGCTCAAAACAGGCGGCACTAACCGCCAGGCAAAACACCACATATAGTGTTTTGTGCTCATCAGGCAAGCCGGCAGCAACAAAAGTACCAACGAACAAACGGGGTATGGCGCTCAGGACGGCGTCATCAAAAAAAGACAGACTGAAATCCGAGGGTGGCAATGAACGCTAAGGCACAGGCAGTGATCGCAACGATTCCCATGCAGGAAGCGTCGCTCGACATCTGGAACAGCAAATACCAGCTGAAAACCAAAACCGGCGAAGCCGTCGACAAAGACATCAACGCAACCTACGAACGGGTTGCCAAGGCACTGTCTGAAGTTGAAAAGAAGAGCGCACGCGAAAAGTACATGAAGGAGTTCCTCTGGGCCCTCCAGAATGGCGCCATCCCTGCTGGCCGGATCACGTCAAACGCTGGTGCTGAGGCTCACAAGCCAGCCACCTCCACCATTAACTGTACGGTGTCTGGTAGCGTTCAGGATTCCATGAACGACATCCTGGAAAAGAACCATGAAGCCGGCCTGACCCTCAAAGCCGGTTGCGGTATCGGATACGAGTTCTCTACCCTGCGCCCCCGCGGTGCCTATGTGGCCGGCGCCGGCGCGACCACCTCCGGCCCGCTGTCGTTCATGGATATCTTTGATCGCATGTGCTTTACCGTGTCGTCTGCCGGTGGCCGCCGTGGCGCCCAGATGGCCACCTTCGACGTGCACCACCCAGATGTGATCGAATTCATCCAGGCCAAGCGTGAAGACGGCCGCCTGCGCCAGTTCAACCTGTCACTGCTGATTACCGAAGACTTCATCGAAGCCGTCCGTAACAACGGCGACTGGCACCTGTCTTTCCCGATGACCCGCAAAGAAGCGGAAGAAGAAGGCCTGGACCTGAGCGACACCACTCAGTTCCTGTACCGTGACTTCCCGATTCAGGAAGGCTACGTTACCAACGAAGAAGGCAAAGTCGCCTGCCGCATCTACAAGACGGTGAAAGCCCAGTTTATCTGGGACACCATCATGACCAGCACCTACGACTACGCTGAGCCAGGCTTCATCCTGATCGACAAAGTCAATCAGATGAACAACAACTGGTTCTGCGAAGACATCCGCGCCACCAACCCCTGCGGTGAGCAGCCCCTGCCCCCTTACGGCAGCTGCCTGCTGGGCTCGGTTAACCTGACCAACTTTGTGGACTACCCGTTCACCGACAAGGCCAGCTTCAACTACGAGAAGTATCGCAAAGTTGTCGGCATCTTCACCCGCATGCTGGACAACGTAGTAGAAATCAACGGTCTGCCGCTGGCTGAACAGCGCCACGAAATCACCTACAAGCGCCGTCACGGCATGGGCATTCTGGGCCTGGGTTCTACCCTTGCCATGCTGCGTATGCCATACGGTTCTGAAGAGTCCGTTGAGTTCACCGAAGAAGTCGTCCGTGAAATGGCGGTTGAAGGCTGGCGCCAGTCTCTGGCTCTGGCCGAAGAAAAAGGCGTAGCGCCGATCATGGAAGACGAATTTGAAGTCACCCCCAAGATGCTGGCCAAATGCCGGGATCTGGCCAAAGACGGCTACAAGGTGGGCGACAAGCTCAAAGGCAAGCTGCTGCACGCCAAATACAGCCGCTACATGCAACAGATCGCCCAGGTTGATCCGGAACTGGTTGCGAAACTCGCAGAGAAAGGTGGCCGCTTTACCCACCACACCTCTATCGCTCCAACCGGCACCATCAGCCTGTCACTGGCCAACAACGCCAGCAACGGCATCGAGCCAAGCTTCTCGCACCATTACGCCCGCAACATCATCCGTGAGGGTCGTAAAACCAAAGAGAAGGTCGACGTGTTCAGCTTCGAGCTGCTGGCCTACCGTCACCTGGTAAACCCAGGTGCCATGCCGTTCTCCGCAGACGAAGACAAAGTACTGCCGAGTTACTTCACCACCTCCGATGACGTAACGCCCACGCAGCACGTAGATATCCAGGCGGCGGCACAGAAATGGGTAGACTCCTCCATTTCCAAAACCGCCAACGTGCCAACTGACTTTGCTTACCAGGACTTCAAGGGCATCTACCTGTATGCCTACGACAAAGGCCTGAAAGGCTGCACCACGTTCCGCTTTAACCCGGAAGCCTTCCAGGGCGTGCTCGTAAAAGAGAAAGACCTTGAAAACACACTGTACGAGTTCACCCTGGACGACGGCAGCAAAGTGACCCTCAAGGGCAACGAACAGGTCGATTACGACGGCGAGATCCACACCGCCGCTAACCTGTTTGATGCGCTTAAAGAAGGCACTTACGGTAAATATTGATCCCGGGACCCGACAGACAGGACAACGAACATGACAGTTAAAATCAGCAACAAGATTGTCGGCTACCGAGTAAAGAAAGCCGAAACCCCAGAGCAACAGGCCGCAACCGCAAAAAGCCTGGAGCCAAAACCGATTCAGATGAACGAAACCATCGAACGGCCAGATTTCTTGCTGGGCACCACCTACAAGATCAAGCCGCCGGTGGCTGAGCACGCGATGTACATCACCATCAACGACATCCTGCTCAACGAAGACACAGACCACGAAAGCCGTCAGCCCTATGAAGTGTTCATCAACTCCAAATCGATGGAGCACTTCCAGTGGGTTATCGCCCTCACCCGCGTTATCTCTGCGGTATTCCGCAAAGGTGGCGACGTAACCTTCCTGGTGGAAGAGCTGCGCAGCGTGTATGACCCCAACGGCGGTTACTTCAAGAAAGGCGGTGTATTCATGCCGTCGCTGGTGGCCGAAATCGGCGCCGTGATCGAGAAGCATCTGAAGGCCATCGGCCTGCTCGAAAGCGACGAAATGAGCGAAACCACCAAGCGCATCCTCGCTGAAAAGCGCGCCGAGTTTGAGGCCAGCCACAACAAGGCCACCAACGACGAAAGCGCCAGCGACTACCCCGCCAACGCCACCATGTGCGGCAAGTGCAGCACCAAAGCGGTGATCGTGATGGACGGGTGTGCTACCTGCCTGTCTTGCGGCGACAGCAAGTGCGGTTAAGGTGATTGACCGCTGAGTGATGAAAAGGCCTGGTTGCGGAAGCTGCCGGGCCTTTTTGTTAGGGGCAATGTTTGTGGCGCGTCGTTATTGGTGAGAATGCGGCTGCGTTGATATTACTAAGTGAGATCTGACTTGTTTCTTTTTGGGGTTTGTAGTTACATGATCTTTTGAGTTTTTTGGGGCGTCGGTGGCTAGCAAATTTGTATTATTGACGCGTGATAACGACGCAGTCACATCCCACCAATGATGAAGACTGGACTTCCCCCAATAAATTGGACACGCCCCATCAGTTAATTCCCTCGAACTCTATCGGAGTCCGGTAGCCAAGGCCACTGTGCAGCCGGTGACTGTTA
>HLSNC_1000090_pt1 | contig 128745 bp, 113 predicted proteins | sample HotLakmetagenome_2_FD_14041 | JGI IMG/M metagenome (IMG submission 14041)
CTCGGGATCCTCAGGCATGGGGGGCTGGGTGAACTGTTCGGCGCTTGGCACGGACGGAGTCTTTACCTCCGGAGCGATCGGCTCCGGAGTCACAGCTGGTGCGTCGGCGATGGCCGGTGCCTGTGTTGGTGCGGGTTCTTCGGGCATTGCCGGTTGCTCAGCGGTTTTAGCTGAGGCGCCCGAGGTGGTCGCCGCAATGGTATCGCTCAGCGCTGGGGTGGCCAGCTCGGGCAGATCCTTGCGGACCGAGGCAAAGCCGGCTGTCACCAGGAGCATTAATGCGAGGGCGTTGACAAACAGTAGTGGTCTGAAATCGACCATGATGGAACCTCTTGATCCAAACCTTCCGGATGCTTTGTTATGGTTTCATCTTACCCACTGTCTGCAACGTTATGTAACAGAAAGTGTCTGAACATGACGAGAATGCTGGCCAAATCACACTTTGTCCGGAAGCTGGTCATGGTTAAGCTGCTCCCAGGACTTCATGTACACATCGGCTTCATATTGATAGGGTGACCGGAACGGCGTCAGCACAAAATCGAACACCAGAAAAAATGAGCCGATGGACAGCCAGGCAATGGTGAGAGTGCTGATGGTGTTGGCCTGCTGCTCCGGATTGGAAGCAACAAAGGCCTGGAAAACTGGAATAAGATCTGACGCCATCACCACCGGATTAAAGCTGGATAGCACAAATGGCAGCCAAAAGGCGATAAACACCGGGAAAAACCCATAGGACCAAAGCAGTCGCCGCAGCAGATAAATGGCAACTTCTCGCCAGAATCGATGTCTTATTTCCGGAACCTTGCGGATGCGCTCCAGGTATTGGCGTCGCTCGGCCCACCAGGCGGCGACCTCCGGGGCGTCGATGTGCTTCTGGGTTCGGTCTGTCATAATTCGGCAGGCTACCTTGTAGAGTCCGTTCGGTGCATCATATCTGATACTACGTGTTACTCTGTAATTCTCCAATTGTTCAATACAAAGGAACGCATTAATGGCTGCAGTTACCGACAACGCAATTCATCCCGCTTTCGAGAAACTTCGCAGTCACCGGATCAGCACCCTTAACGTTGACGTTGAGGAGTATCGCCACAAAAAAACCGGTGCCCGCCACCTTCACCTGGCCGCAGATAACGAGGAGAACGTCTTTTTCGTCGCGTTGCGCACGTTCCCCATGGACTCGACCGGGGTGGCTCATATTCTGGAGCATACCGCACTGTGCGGCAGTGAGCGTTATCCGGTTCGTGATCCGTTTTTCATGATGATCCAGCGGTCACTCAACACTTTTATGAACGCCTTTACCAGCAGTGACTGGACGGCCTATCCGTTTGCCAGCATGAACCGCAAGGATTTCGACAACCTGTTGTCGGTGTACCTGGATTCGGTGTTTTTCTCCAAGCTGGATCCGTTGGACTTTGCCCAGGAAGGGCATCGCCTGGAATTTGAGAAGCCGGACGACCCGTCCAGTGAGCTCGTTTACAAGGGCGTGGTTTATAACGAGATGAAGGGGGCCATGAGTGCGCCCACCTCCCAACTCTGGCAGAGCCTGACCAGCCATCTGTTCCCGACAACAACCTATCATTACAACAGCGGCGGCGAGCCAGACCACATTGTCGATCTGAGCTACGAAGATCTGGTGAAGTTCTATCGCCATCATTACCACCCCAGCAACGCCATTTTTGCGACCTACGGGAATATTCCGGCCCGCGAACATCACGAGAAGTTCGAGGAGCTGGCCCTCAAACGCTTTGACCGTCTGGACATCGAGCTGCCGGTGCACGATGAGAAGCGGATGTTTGCCCCGCTGCGGGTAGAGCAGGGTTACGCAGTGAGCGAGGGTGAAGGCACAGAGAACAAAACCCACATTGTGACAGGCTGGTTGCTGGGCCACAGTTTTGATCTGCAGGAAAACCTGGAAGGCCAGTTGTTGTCGGCGGTGTTGCTTGAGAACAGCGCCTCACCGTTGATGCGGGCACTGGAGACCTCAGACATCGGGCATTCGCCGTCACCGATGTGTGGTCTGGAAGATTCCAACCGGGAAATGACCTTTGTTTGCGGTATCGAGGGTAGCGAGCCGGAGCGTCGTGGTGATCTGGAAGCGCTGATTGAGTCCACGCTCGAGAAAGTGGTGGCCGAGGGGGTCAGCCACGAGCGGCTGGAGGCCATCCTGCATCAGCTGGAGCTGCATCAGCGAGAGATTGCCGGAGACAGTTTTCCTTATGGTCTGCAGTTGATCATGAGTGCCATTGCACCGATGGTTCATGGTGGCGATCCGGTCGAATTGCTTGATCTGGAGCCTGTGCTGGCGACCCTGCGAGAGCAGATCAAAGATCCGGACTATGTGCCGGGGCTGATTCGTCGCAAGCTGCTGGATAATCCGCACCGGGTAACGCTGACTCTGCGCCCGGATGAAAAACTGGAAGGCCATCACCAGCAAGCCGTGCGGGAGGCGCTGGCCCGCCGCAAGGCAAGCCTGACCGAAGCGGAGGTGAGTGCCATCATCGAGCGTGCCAAAGCGCTGGAAGAGCGCCAGTTGCGCAAAGATGACGATTCCATTCTGCCGAAAGTGGGGCTGGATGATGTCCCTCTGCAGATGCCGGAGCCTGAAGGTAGCTACGACGCCGAAACCGGCGCAACGGTCTATTCCCGCGGTACCAATGGTCTGATTTACCAACAGATTGTGTTACCGGTGCCGGCTCTGACTAGCGATGAACTGTTGTTGCTGCCTTACTACACCACGCTGATCTCAGAAGTGGGTTGTGGCGACCTGGATTACCTGCAGATGCAGGACCGGATTTCTGCGGAATCCGGTGGTATTGGCGCGTCGTTTTCAGCCAAGGGCCGCATCGACGACGTTCAGAATCTGTCCGGTTATCTGATCTTCAGCGGAAAGGCGTTGTCCCGTAACAGCAAGGAACTGACCCGGTTGCTGAAGGATGTTTACACCGGCGTGCGCTTTGACGAGAAAGAGCGCATACGTGAAATCATCGCCCAGATTCGTGCCCGCCGTGAGCAGGCAGTCACCGGCAGTGGCCATGGTCTTGCCATGGGCGCAGCGGCTCAGGGCTTGAGTGTCGGGTCCTGGCTGTCCTTCCGGCTTGGCGGCTTGGCAGGTATCCGTGGTACCAAGGAGTTGGACAAATCGCTCAAAGATGAGAGCACCCTGGACGCCTTCTGCGCCAGCCTCGCGGCATTGCATGACAAGATCCGCAAGCAGAGCCGTCAGTTCCTGCTGATTGGTGAAGATGGTCAGCTGGCTCCCATGCTGGACGATCTGAAATCCGCCTGGGCAGGGGATACCGGCCAGACCAGCGAGGGTTGGTCCATGGAGCCGGTGAGCTACAACACCCGTGAAGCCTGGTTGACGTCGACCCAGGTGAACTTCTGTGCCAAGGCATACCCCACCGTTGCGGTCGATCATCCAGACGCTGCGGCGTTAACCGTTCTGGGTGGATTTTTGCGCAATGGTTACTTGCATCGCGCTATCCGTGAAAAAGGCGGTGCCTATGGTGGCGGAGCTGGTCAGGATAGCGTAAATGGTGTGTTCCGGTTCTTCTCATACCGGGATCCGAGACTTGCGGAAACGCTGGATGATTTTGATGCAGCGCTGGCCTGGCTGCGCACAGAAAACCATGAAGCCCAGTCTCTGGAAGAGGCGATCCTGGGTGTGATCGGCCAACTGGACCGGCCTCGGTCGCCGGCTGGCGCGGCTCGCCATGCGTTTCATAATCAGTTGTTCGGGCGGTCTGCCGAGCAGCGCGCCCGGTTCCGTGAACGGGTGCTGTCGGTCACCCTGGATGAGCTTAAACGGGTGGCTGACTCCTGGCTGAAGCCGGAAAACGCCAGCGTTGCCGTAGTGACCAGCCCGGACAATCGTGCCGTCGCTGAAAGTCTCGAGCTGGACATCCAGGAGCTCTGACCGCGGAGGGACCGTTGATCGCCTGCGGCCAGATGCTGCTGCAGGCGATCAACGGTGCCGTTTAAGGCCTGTGCTCACCATAATCCGCGTGGAAATTTCTTCCACCGAGTAAGCGGTGGTGTTCAGGTACGGAATGCGCTCTCGTTTGTACATCAATTCAATTTCTTCCACTTCGTGCATGCACTGCTGTATGGACGAGTAGCGGGAGTTTGGTCGCCGTTCATTGCGAATGGTGGCCAGGCGCTCGGGCTCGATCGTCAGTCCGAAAATTTTCTCTTTGTGGGGCCGCAGGGCCGCCGGCATTTTCTGGTCGTCCAGGTCTTCTTCGGTGATCGGATAATTGGCCGCCTTGATGCCGTATTGCAGGGCAAGGTACAGGCACGTCGGTGTTTTACCGCTGCGAGATGCTCCCACCAGAATCAGGTCTGCCTCGCTGTAATGTCTTGTGCGGGCGCCGTCGTCGTTGTCCAGGGCAAAGTTGACGGCGTGGATTCTGCGCTCGTAGCTGCCGGCATTGCTGATCGCATGGGATTTTCCGACCGAGTACGAAGACGACGAGTTGAGCTCTTGTTCCAGGGGGCTCAGAAAGGTGCCGAAGATGTCGATCATGAAGCCTTCGGCGGTACTGATGATGTTCCGGACACTGTTATTGACGATGGTGTCGAAAACCAGTGGCTGGGCGCCATCCACTTCGGCGGCCTTGTTGATGCGCTTGACCAGCGTGTGGGCCTTTTCTTCGTCGTCGATGTAAGGCACGGTGACCCGCTCAAATTCGATTTTTTCAAACTGGGCGAGCAGCGCATGGCCGAGCGCCTCGGCCGTCAGGCCTGTGCCGTCAGAGATAAAAAAAGCAGTTCGTTTCATGATTTGATCCGGTCCGGTTTTAGGCGAGTCCCTAGGTAATTCCCGCAGCTTACAGTATCATACACGCCATATTCGAGACTCTGCGCCATCAAGAATCAAGGGAGACAGGCTTTGGAAGATTACATCATCTGGTTTGACCACCTGGGAATGTCCGATGTTGACCGGGTTGGAGGCAAGAATGCTTCTCTCGGTGAAATGATCAGTAATCTGGCCAATGCAGGTGTGACTGTCCCTGGCGGTTTTGCCACTACGGCTCATGCGTATCGTGAGTTCCTGGCGACCGATGGCTTGAAAGGGCGTATTGATGAAGCCCTCGACGCGCTGGATGTCAGCGACGTAAACGAGCTCGCTCGGGTGGGTTCCAAAATCCGTCAGTGGGTGATCGACACGCCATTCCCTGAGGTGCTCGATAATGCCCTCAAAGAAGCATTCTCGAAACTTCAGAATGGCAACGAAGACATGGCGGTTGCGGTGCGCTCTTCCGCCACCGCCGAAGACTTGCCCGATGCCTCCTTTGCCGGACAACAAGAGACCTTTCTGAACGTGGTGGGGTTTCAGCAAATCCGCACGTCGGTAAAAGAAGTGTTTGCCTCCCTGTTCAATGACCGCGCGATTTCCTACCGGGTACACCACGGCTTTGATCACAAGCTGGTGGCCTTGTCTGCCGGTATTCAGAAAATGGTTCGCAGCGAAACCGCGTCCAGCGGGGTTATGTTCACCCTGGATACCGAATCCGGTTTCCGCGACGTTGTCTTTATCACCTCATCTTACGGCCTGGGCGAAACGGTTGTGCAGGGCGCCGTGAATCCTGACGAGTTTTACGTACACAAGCCCACGCTTGAGGCCGGCCGTCCGGCGGTGCTGCGCCGTAATCTGGGCAGCAAAGCCATCAAAATGATTTACCACACCGAGCCTGGTGAAGGGCAGCTTGTGGAGACGGTCAAGGTAGAGCAGGAAGACCGCAATCGCTTCTCGATCACCGATGCAGAAGTGGAAGAGCTGGCCAAGCAGGCCATGATCATTGAAAAACACTACGATCGTCCGATGGACATCGAGTGGGCCAAAGACGGCGACGACGGCAAGATCTACATCGTTCAGGCCCGCCCTGAGACTGTAAAGAGTCGCTCCTCCGCCAACGTGATGGAGCGTTATCTGCTGAAAGAGACTGGCAAGGTGCTGGTGGAAGGTCGCAGTATCGGCCACAAGATTGGCAGCGGTCCGGTCAAGATCATCACCAGCATCAATGAAATGGATCGTGTGCAGGTTGGAGACGTTCTGGTTACCGATATGACGGACCCGGACTGGGAGCCGGTGATGAAGCGTGCTTCTGCCATCGTCACCGACCGTGGCGGGCGTACCTGTCATGCCGCCATCATTGCCCGCGAACTGGGCATTCCCGCTGTCGTGGGTTGTGGTGATGCGACCGAGCTGCTGAAAGACGGTCAGGCGGTGACGGTATCCTGCGCCGAAGGCGACACAGGCATGATTTATGAGGGCGCGCTGGATTTCGAGCTGCGCGAAAACACCGTGGATTCGATGCCCAATATTCCGTTCAAGATCATGATGAACGTAGGTAATCCGGACCGGGCCTTCGATTTCCAGGCGTTGCCCAACGAAGGCGTCGGCCTGGCGCGTCTGGAATTTATCATCAACCGGATGATCGGTGTACACCCGAAGGCCCTGTTGAACTACGACGGCCTGCCCCGTGACATCAAGCAAACGGTCGACAAGCGCATTGCCGGATACTCGTCGCCGGTGGATTTCTATATCGACAAGCTGGTTGAGGGTATTTCAACACTGGCAGCGGCGTTCGCTCCCAAGAAGGTTATTGTGCGTCTGTCAGACTTCAAGTCTAACGAATACGCCAACCTGATTGGTGGCACCCTGTACGAGCCGGACGAAGAAAACCCGATGCTGGGCTTCCGTGGTGCTTCTCGCTATATCTCGGAAACCTTCCGCGATTGCTTTGAGCTGGAATGTCGTGCCCTGAAAAAGGTGCGCAATGAGATGGGCTTGACCAACGTTGAGGTGATGGTTCCTTTTGTGCGGACCGTGGGCGAGGCAGAGCAGGTGGTCAGCCTGCTGGCGGAGAATGGCCTGAAGCGTGGCGAAAACGGCCTGCGCGTGATCATGATGTGCGAACTGCCGGCCAACGCCATATTGGCAGAGCAATTCCTGGAGCACTTTGATGGTTTCTCCATCGGCTCCAACGACCTGACGCAGCTGACGCTGGGTCTGGACCGGGACTCCGGCATCATCGCCCACCTGTTTGATGAGCGTAACGACGCCGTCAAGGCGTTGTTGTCCAACGCCATCCAGGCGTGCAAGAAGGCTGGCAAGTACATCGGCATCTGTGGACAGGGCCCATCGGATCATCCGGATCTGGCCAAATGGCTGATGGATGAGGGTATCGATACGGTATCCCTGAACCCGGATTCCGTGCTGGATACCTGGTTCTTCCTGGCCGACGAGAAGATTGACTGAGCACGAACATTTCGGAAAAGGAGAGTAGTAAGGTGAGCAAGATCATTACGCCAGATCTGTGCGACGAGTTTCCGGAAGTGCAGGTGGTTGAGCCTGGCTTCAACAATTACGGTGGCGTGCGCCAGTTTGGTGGTGAAATCGTCACGGTGAAGTGCTTTGAAGATAACTCCGTGGTCAAGGAGCAGGTCGGCCTGCCGGGCAATGGCCGGGTGATGGTGGTTGATGGCGGTGCGTCAAAGCGCAATGCCTTGCTGGGCGACATGCTGGCTGAGAAAGCGGCAGAGAATGGCTGGGCTGGTCTGATTATTTACGGCTGCATCCGGGATGTGGACGAGATTGGTCAGACTCACCTGGGGGTTCAGGCGCTGGGCACCGTGCCCCGGAAAACCGACAAGCGTGGTATCGGTGACCTGAATATTCCGGTCACGTTTCACGGTGTCACGTTCCGGCCCGGCCAGTACGTGTACGCTGACAACAACGGCATCATTGTTTCGGAGAAGCCGCTGGTTTGATCGGCAAGCAGGCAGGCACTGAGCGCAAACAATAACGGCGGCCATTGGCCGCCGTTTTTTATTGGGTCACTTCTATGATGTTAATGCCGAGCAGATAGCCGTCACCGTCAGGCTCACATCGAACCACCTCACAAACGGTTTCCAGCGGCGGAAACTGCTCGTCAGCAGCCTCCAGGCGCGTTTTCAACTCCTCTCCCACTGTGAACGGGCTATCCACGAAGAGCTGCATTCCTGCGGCGCTCAGGTCCCGACAGATACCGATCACCGTGTCGCCGTGAGCGTTGGAGATTTCAATGCGGCTGTTCACCTGCATTCTGTGAAAGTCGCGTTTCTCTGAGTAATCTTTCATCGTTTTATGCCCAGTTGTCGGTTTTTCTTGTTGGTTTCAGCATGGGGACGAGCAAAGCAAGCAGCACGCCCCCAAGCACCAGGCCGGCCCCAAGCAGCATGAAATCAGAATCCTTGCTGGCTTCGAGCCGTTCGTTTTCTGCGGTCAGGACTTCCAGATCGTTGCGCAGTCGTTGATTGTCCTCGAGCAGTTCGCGATTTCGGCGCTCCAGATTGATGGAGTCAGAGGCAATATTCTGGATGCGCTGCAGTTCTTCCTGAAGCTCTTCGGAGCGATTGGACAGACTGCTCTCTGAATTCTGCAGATTGTTGCGCTCTTCGGTGACCGTGGCAAGCTGCTCGCTTACCTGGTTTAGTTCAGTGCGAGTCTCTTCTAACTGACGGGTAGCGGTTCTCAGGCGATCGGCTGCAATGGGTTGGTTGCTCAGGTACTGGCTTGATACCCAGCCTTCGGTTCCCTTTGGTGTGCGTACCTTGGTATAGCTGTCGCCAACTTCGAGCACTTCGAGGGGGGTCCCGCTGGGAACGGCATTCTCTATGATCCGGAACTGAGAGCCAGCACCGGAGCGCACAGGTAAGTAAAGTTGGTCATCTACCCACACCGTACGCGCTTGGGCGACCGAGATCGAGCTGATAATAAGTAGAAGGCTGAAAACAAGACGGAGCGGTGTCACGGATTTCGTTCCCTGATATTGTCTGTTATTGATGATGCAAAAGCGCAATTCTGTCACAGAGTGACCGGTATTCAAGCAATTGCGGGTTACAATCCGCTCATGCTCGCTACCCGCCCGGGCAGGCCCCCGGAGCGGCTCAAGGCAAGGTGATTTTATAGGGCTTTACCTTGACCGACTGGTAGACACCCGCGGCGATGTAGGGATCGTCGTCTGCCCAGGTTGTGGCCTGTTCCAGCGACTCAAATTCGGCAATAACGAGGCTGCCACTGAAGCCGGCTTCGCCAGGATCCGGAGAGTCGATGGCCGGGTGCGGGCCAGCCACAAACAGTCGACCGTCGGCCTTGAGGGCTTCAAGCCTTGCAAGGTGCGCCGGGCGGGCTTCGAGTCGCGCGGACAGGCTGTTAGGTACGTCTTCGCTGATAATGGCGTAATACATGGGTGCTCCGTTAGAAATCAGGCTTTGGTTACGGCCAGGTAGCCAACACTGTTACACTGCAGGCTACCGCCTTATTCAGGAATGTTTGTGACTATACCTCAAGACCCGAAACCGTGCATTGATCTGCATTGCCATACCACCGCTTCAGATGGTGCCCTGGATCCAGAGCAGTTGGTTGCCCGGGCCGCAGAGAGGGGGGTCAGCCATCTGGCGATCACCGATCACGACACCATTGATGGCCTGGCCAGGGCCCGGGCCGCATCGGCGGTATTGGGGCTGGAATTGATTAACGGTGTGGAATTGTCGTGTGTCTGGCGGAGTCATACCATTCATGTGGTGGGGCTGGATTTTGATCATGCTAATGGCGACTTTCTTGAGGCGCTTGCCCGCCAGAATGACAATCGCTGGCAGCGAGCGAGATTGATCGCCGACAAACTGCACAAATTGAAGGTCGACAACTTGCTTGAACGAGCCACTGCCATGGCCGGTGGTGATGTGCCGGGGCGGCCTCATTTTGCTCAGGTTCTAGTTGAGGCGGAGGTGGTCCCGAAAGTAGCCCATGCGTTCAAACGTCTTCTCGGCGCCGGCAAACCTGGCGATGTGAAAGCCTGTTGGCCGGAGCTGGACGAGGTGGTTCAGTGGATCAATGCCGCTGGCGGCATCGCGGTGTTGGCACACCCCCGCAAGTACCGGATGACGGCGACCCGGTTGCGTGACCTGACCGCTGACTTTCGCAGGGCAGGGGGGCGGGCTATTGAGGTGTCGGTTTCCGGACAGTCCAGCGGTGATCTGGGCTTCGTGGCTGAGCTGGCAAGACGGGAGCAATTACTGGCATCACAGGGCAGTGATTTCCACTTTCCCGGTGCGCCCTGGTGTGAGCTGGGCAAGATAGTAAAAATGCCAGAGGGGCTTGAACCCGTCTGGCATCATTTCAGGCAACCGGTGGGCGTTTAACGCTCAGTCCGGGGCGTGGAACAACAAGTACAGATCGGTCAGAGAATCCGGTATGGCTTCCGCCATCCGGTCCGACAGCGCCGCATCGTTGCGCACATTCTGAAAGTCTTCATCCTCAAACAGGCCTGAAAGCGTGAGCATCGGCACCATCAGGTCCGCTACTTCGTCTTCATCAGCCTCTTCGAGCCAGGATTCCTCGTGCTCGAGGAAGGTGTCAACAAACCCCGCGCACCAGTTCTCCAGCGCGTTCATCGGGTCGCCGTCTTCTGGCTCAGGAAGCTCCAATGGCTGGCCCATGTCCAGTGCCTGGGCCATATCTCTCGTCATCTGAGTGATGCAGCGAGTGAAGATCTCGGGCAACTTGCCATCAGGAAGTTCGTCTGCGCCGGTGGCAAGGCGGAAGATATCTTCCGCCGCCAGGCTGACCGGACCAACAACGCTGGCACAAACCACTCCATGAAGCCCGAAAAAATCCAGGGCGTCTTCGCCCCAGGGCTCAGCAAAGAGGATGTCTTCCAGCGTTTCAATGTCCGAGTTTGTCAGCATAATCAATTGCTCCCGGATTTTTTGGCAGCTTCGGCTGCGCGCTGGCGCTTACGGACTTCCCGTGGGTCGTTGTAAGCGCGGCCTGGTGTGACCGGCACGTCGGTTGGGGCAACGTAAGGCTCTGGCGCCGGAGCCTCAGGCTTTTTGGCCGGGGCTGGCTTGGAGCTGGCCGGCTCTTGTTCTGGCTCTGGCTTGGGTTCGGCAGCTGTCGGAGTTGTCTCCGGTTTGGCTGGCTGGGTCTCGGCCTCTGCCTTCGGCTGCTCAACGGCGGGTGCCGCTTTTTCAGGAGCCTCCGACTTGTCAGCTTTAGCGGGCTCGGCGCTCGGCTTTGGTCCGGTTTCCGGAGCGTCTGCCTTGCCTGCACTCTCAGTTGGAGTGGCAAGTGTCTCAGCACTAGCGCTATCAGCGGGCTTTTCTGCGCTTTCGGCAGCTTTCGGCTTACGCTGACGGCTGGCGGGCCGAGTCTTGCGCGGCTCAGGGGCTTCTGCTGGTTGCTCCGCCTTTTCTGGCGCGACCTCAGCTTTGACTTCCGGTGTTGCTTCCGGCTTGGCCTTGGTCTGCTCTTCAGGCTGTGCCGCATCCGTTGCTGGTGCGATTTTGTCCTGCGCAGCCTTGGGTGCCTCAGCGTTGACCAGCTGCTCGGCAGGCTTCTGCTGGGGCGCGGTCTCTTTTACCTCGACAGCGCTGGCGTCGGAACTCTTTTCTGGCTGAGTATCCTTCTGATGCCTTTCGCTGCGCTCGGCTTTGCGTTCTGCCGCTGTGCTGGCTGGTGTTTCTGCAGGTGAGCCATCCCGGCCGCGCTGACGACGAGGCTTGCGACGCTTCTCGTCACCGCCTTGTTTGTCGTTGCCTGGCTTATCGTTGACCGGAGCTTTCTGGCTGTCCTGTGGCTCCCGGTTTTCTTTCTGGTCCTTGGGGTCACGCTGGGGGCGGTTGCGGTTTTGATTGCGCCCTTGTGTGTCTCTGCGGCCATCGCGGCGACCGTCGCCGGACTTGTCAGCACCCTTGCTGTCGGTCTTGGTATCGGTAGCCTTGTCTTGCGGGCTCTGGCGATTCTGGCCGGTGCGCGACTGCTCATCATTGCGACCGCGATTACGACCGCGATTGTCGTCGGTGCGACCCTGCTGGCCACCCTGGCGACGTTCGTTGCCACTGCGGTTAGCACCCGGGCGCTGGTCGTCTCTGGCGACGCGTGACTTGCGGCGGTCCTGTCTGACCTGGTTGCGGCGTTCTTCGTCGCGATCGCGGCTTGTGGTCGTGCGATCCTGGCCGCTTTGTTCCTGCTCATCGCGGAAGAAGCAGGCGATTTTCTTGCCAAGCTTGCGGAACAGGCCTTCTTCGGGCTCTGCGTTGGCAGCTGGTGTCGCAGTTTGCGTTTTCGTCGCAGCAGGTACCGGGGCAGAAGGGCGGATCGCCTTGACGGCGGCCTGTTCACGTACTGGCTTCTCGGTGCTGGCAACTTCCGTCGGGATCTCTTCCCGTTCGTTGTATTCGTGAGCCACCTGATGGCTGGCAACGTGTTCCGGGGCTGTTTCGTCCAGTCGCATCCGAACAATTTCGAAATGCGGTGTTTCCATGTTGGGTACGGGCACCACAACCACGGCCACGCCCTGTCGAGCCTCGATATCGGCCAGCTGCTTGCGCTTTTCATTCAGCAGGAAGGTAGCGACAGACACCGGCACAACGGCCCGAACTTCTGCGGTTTTTTCTTTCGAGGACTCTTCATAGATCAGGCGCATGATGCTCAGCGCCAGGGACTCGATACCACGAATCGTGCCTTGTCCTTCACAGCGTGGACAGACTTCGCTGCGGGTTTCGCCGAGCGAGGGACGCAGACGCTGACGGGACATTTCCAGCAGGCCGAAGCGGGAAATCTTGCCCACCTGTACGCGGGCACGGTCAATTTCCAGTGCTTCGCGCATTTTCTGCTCGACTTCACGCTGATGCTTGGCCGGTGTCATGTCGATAAAGTCGATGACAATCAGGCCGCCCATATCGCGCAGGCGCAACTGGCGAGCGATCTCTTCCGCCGCTTCGAGGTTGGTCTGCAGGGCAGTTTCCTCGATGTCGTGGCCTTTGGTGGCCCGGGAGGAGTTGATGTCGATAGAGACCAGGGCCTCGGTAGGGTCGATGACGATGGAGCCACCGGAGGGCAGTTTCACTTCACGCTGGAACGCAGTTTCGATCTGGCCTTCGATCTGATAACGGCTGAACAGGGGGATCTCATCCTTGTACAGCTTGATCTTGTTTTCGAATGTCGGCATGACCGCGCGCACAAAACTGAGCACGTCTTCGTAAACGCTGTCGGCATCAATCAGTACTTCGCCGATGTCCTGGCGAAGGTAGTCGCGCACGGCACGGATGATGACGTTGCTTTCCTGATGGATCAGGAACGGCGCTTTGCGCTCACCGGCGGCTTGGGTAATGGCTTCCCAGAACTGTACCAGGTAGTCCAGGTCCCATTGCAGCTCTTCTGCGGTCCGGCCGATACCGGCCGTGCGCACGATGATGCCCATCGATTTGGGCACCTGAACGCCGTTCATGGCATCTTTAAGTTGGGCCCGGTCTTCGCCTTCGATGCGGCGGGAGATGCCGCCGGCGCGAGGGTTGTTCGGCATCAATACCAGGTAGCGGCCGGCCAGGGAGATAAAGGTGGTCAACGCGGCGCCTTTGTTGCCGCGCTCTTCTTTATCGACCTGGATGATCACTTCCTGGCCTTCGGAAACTACTTCTTTGATATTGACCTTGCCTTCAATCTGGCCAGGAGATTTCTTGAAGTATTCCTTGGAGATTTCCTTCAGGGGGAGGAAGCCGTGGCGGTCCGCACCGAAATCGACGAATGCAGCTTCAAGGCTTGGTTCAACGCGGGTGATCCGGCCTTTGTAGATGTTGGCTTTTTTCTGTTCGCGGGTGCTGGATTCGATATCCAGGTCAAACAGCCGTTGTCCATCTACCAGAGCTACGCGCAACTCCTCGGGGTGAGTCGCATTTATCAGCATTCTTTTCATGGAAAGAAAGGGTTCCTGTCGTTTGTTAGTGACAGAAAACCGGGGGGAACTACATCAGCGAAGCAGGATGTGCGTGCCGCGGGCCCTGAAAAAGCAGGGCGGCCGGCGGCCAGACGGATCAGACCTTGTTAGGGTGTGATCCTGTATGTCTGAGACCACCGCCTACGTTGCGCCTGCCTGAAAGCGGGGGCGTGTTGCATAGGGTGAGTGTCTGTTGACGCATAATATCCGTTTTCAGGTTCACACAAGCCCTTGGGTCTCACGTCGTATTAGTAAGCTGACGGCCCGGGTTCGCGTGGTAGTGATTCTCGCGATGTCGCCCGACGGTTTTCCGGTCGGTTTTTCCTCTCCCGGGCAGATTGCAGCCTCTCTGGGTCTGACCTGTTGGTCCGGGAGCTTGTCTCATGCCGTGCCCGATAATGATTGGGCTTGCGGCGTTCAATCTCTTAATCAGTGTCGGTATACTGCTGCCGCTCCGGCTTCTGACCAGAGTCCGTCAGGCCGTAGACAAACGGCAGAGCACGTCGGAATATAACAGTAATACCGTGACCATTCAATCCTGCATTTATCCATCGAAAAGGTACGTCATGTCGCGCAAGCCAGCCGCTCGTAAAAAACCGCTACCAGGCGGCAAAACGCGCCATCAGGATAACTCGGGGGCTGCCCGCACGGGCGACGCAGCGCACCCACGGGCTGAGCCGTCAGCGGGGCAGGTCCAGAAGGGCGTTCAGCTGGTGCCTGTTGACGAGGATATGGCGGGGCAGCGGGTCGATAATTTCATTTTGGCCCGCCTGCGGGGCGTGCCCAAAAGTGTTGTGTACCGCATTGTCCGCAAAGGTGAGGTCAGGGTTAACAAGGGCAGGGTGAAGCCGGATACCCGGTTGAAAGCCGGGGATGTGGTGCGTATTCCACCGGTTGTGCAACAGAGCAAGCCAGAGCAGGTGGCGCCGGGGAATCGGGTCAAGTCGGTCATGGAGGCGGCGGTGGTATTCGAGAATGACGACATGCTGGTTGTCAACAAGCCCTCCGGTATCGCGGTTCATGGCGGGAGCGGGTTGAGCTTCGGGTTGATCGAAGTTCTGCGCTCGGCCCGGCCGCAGGCTAAATTTCTTGAGCTGGTACACAGGCTTGACCGTGACACCTCAGGGCTCGTTATGGTCGCGAAGAAGCGTTCGGCGCTGCGGGTGTTGCAGGATGAACTGCGCCAGAAGCGCATACGTAAACACTACCATGCACTGGTGGCTGGAACCTGGGTTAGCTATGTCGGCCGGGTGAATGAGCCGCTGTTGCGTTATGAAATGCCCAATGGTGAACGCCGGGTGAAGGTTAGTGCCGAGGGCAAAGAGTCCCTGACCCTGTTCCGCTGCTTGCAACGGTTTCAGGGTTACAGTCTGGTTGAGGCCTCTCCGGTGACCGGGCGAACCCATCAGATTAGAGTGCACAGTGCCTGGGCCGGGCATCCGATTGCCGGTGATGACAAGTATATGGATGAGGCCAGTCTAAAGGCCTTTCGCGCCGTTGGCGGGCAGCGTTTGATGCTTCATGCCCGGGCTCTTGAGTTCACGCTGCCCGGATCGGGTGAGGCAATGAAACTGGAAGCGCCGTATGATGAGGCCTTCGCCAAGGTGCTCAAAGAGCTTGAGCAGCGCAGTAAGGGAGCCTGTTAATGGACGTAAAAGTAGTTATTTTTGACTGGGACGGAACGCTGATTGATTCCGTTGACCACATTGCCGATAGCCTGCATCAGGCGGCAACCGATCTGGGTTACCCCGAACTCGAGCGCGAAGCCTATCGGGATATTATCGGGTTGGGCATGATAGAGGCTCTGGAGCGCCTCTATCCTGGGTTGAGCCGAGAGGAAATTGTTCGGATTCGTGAGGGCTATGCGGGGTATTTTTTCCAGAAAGTGACCAGGCCACAGAATGTGTTTGAGGGTATGGCTACCATGCTGTCGGATCTTCGAGGCGCTGGTCGTGGCTGCTCGGTTGCCACTGGCAAAAGCCGGCGGGGCCTCGAAGGCGCGCTGACCTCGAGTGGTCTGGGGGTGCACTTTGATATTACCCGTTGCGCCGATGAGACCCGATCCAAGCCGGACCCGTTGATGCTGGAGGAGATTTTGTCATTTTACGGTTACGCGCCAGAACAGGCGGTGATGATTGGTGATACTCGTTACGACCTGGATATGGCGCGGCGGATTGGTATGCCTGCCATTGGCGTTGAATGGGGTGTGCACAAGCGAGATGTGCTTGAACAATACGATCCCCACGCGGTGGTGAGCTCTGTTGACGAGCTCAGGCGTGTGTTGGGGCTTTGATCTATACGCAGTAAAGGAATAAAGGATGAGTGACTGGGATTCAGGTAAAGAGTCTGGCTGGGGCGATAAGCCGGCAGAGCGTGATCAGACCGAGGCCCCGCGCAAGCGCGGATTCTTTGGTGGCAAGCAGCCGGCCATGCCCCCGGAATCCGGTCGGGACTGGCGCCTTATTGAAAAGCTGGTCATGTCCTTGCAGGCGGAGCAGCGCCGAAGCCGGCGTTGGGGTATCTTTTTCAAGTTTCTGACGTTTGGTTATCTTTTTGTGTTGCTGCTGTTGATCAAGTCACCGCTTGGCGGGGGCGTTGACTCAATGACAGGTAGTCACACTGCGCTGGTTGAAGTGACCGGTACCATCGCAGCTGACGAGTTGGCCAGTGCCGATAATCTGGTTGGGTCGCTCAGGTCAGCGTTTGAGGCGGAGGGTTCAAAGGCCATCGTTCTCAGGATCAACAGCCCGGGTGGTAGCCCCGTGCAGTCTGGTTACGTCTACGATGAGATCCGGCGTCTGCGAGAAGAGTATCCGGAGAAAAAGGTCTACGCCGTGATCTCGGATGTTGGTGCGTCCGGGGCGTATTACATCGCCGCGGCCGCCGACGAAATCTACGCAAACCGCTCCAGCCTGGTGGGTTCCATTGGAGTGATTGCCGGGGGATTCGGGTTCAGTGAGATGCTTGAAAAGATCGGTGTGGATCGTCGCCTGTATACCGCGGGTGAGAGTAAGGGTTTTCTGGATCCCTTTTCGCCAGAACGGGAAGAAGATGTAGCTTTCTGGCAAAGCGTGCTGGAAAACACCCATCGCCAGTTTATCGATGCCGTTAAAGAGGGTCGGGGTGATCGGCTGGTAGAGGATGAGCGATTGTTCAGTGGCTTGATCTGGAGCGGTGAGCAGGCGGTGGAGCTGGGTCTGATTGATGGGCTTGGCAGTGCGTCCTGGGTTGCCCGACAGTTAGTGGGCGAGGAAGAGTTGGTCGATTACAGTCGTCGTCGGTCGCCATTCATGGACGTGGTGGATCAACTCGGTGTTGCCGTTGGTGATGGCGTGGCAACGCGTTTGCTGGAATCGCGCCTGGAGTTGCGCTGAGCCGCAATAAGTATGGCCCGCGGCTTCAAGGCTGAAGCAGCGGGTTCAGGCCGCACCGGGCCAGGATGTCGGTGAGGGCGATCAGTGGCAGGCCGATCAGGCTGTTGGGGTCTCGCCCCTCAAGGCTGCTGAACAGCGTGATGCCAAGTCCTTCCATTTTGAAGCTGCCGGCGCAGTCGTAGGGCTGCTCTTTATACAAGTAGTTGCTGATCTCCTGCTGGCTCAGATTGCGGAAATGAACGGTATAGGTTTCGCAGCAGCTTTCTAGTGCGCCGGTGCGAGTGTCGAGTACCGCGAGCCCGGTCAGGAAACGAACGCATTTTCCGCTGCTCTCGCTCAGTTGTTGTTGGGCCTGCTCATGGCTTCCCGGTTTGTTAAGCAGCGAGCCGTCCGGCAAGGCAGCAACCTGGTCGGAGCCAATGATGATGCGCCCGGGGTACTGGTGTTCCAGTGCGCGTGCTTTGGCGACCGCGAGTCGAAGAGCCAGTGCCCCTGCCTTTTCGTTGGGGCGGGGTGTTTCGTCGATGTCCGGGCTGGCGCAGTCAAAGGGCATGCCGAGTCGTTCCAGCAGGCTTTTCCGGTAGGGTGATGATGATGCCAGCACTAGCTCGGGTTTTGTCATGACTGTCTTTTGCTCGGATTAAGGGGGCGTTCTGCGGGCCTGTATCGTAAAATACCCTTACACAGAGCGAAAGCCCCGGCAGAAAGTAGATTAAGTCTTTGACAGCGGCGGGTCTCGTCCCTAAAATTGCGCGCCTATGTCCAAAGCACCGAACGCCGAACTGCCGAAATCCGTTGACCCTAGCCGGTTGGCAGAGCAAAACACGACACTTGAGGGGGTAATACCACTCGGGGGTCTTGTTCGTTTTCGAGAAGCGGTGCCGGGTTTGCAGGGTGGCAGTGAATGCCGCGTGAAACTGGCCTTTTATCAGGACAGTGAGCGCCGGAGAGTTGTGTCAGGTGAGCTGTCTGCACCGGTTATTCTGGAGTGTCAGCGTTGCATGAACGATATGCAGGTCACGCTTACGTCCAGTTTTGATCTGGGTCTGGTTATCAGCGATGAACAGGCTCAGCGGTTGCCCAAGACGCTGGAGCCGTTCCTCTTTGAGGATTTCACAGCGGATTTGTGGGCGATGGTGGAAGACGAGCTGCTTCTGGTATTGCCACCGTTCCCTCTTCATGAAAGGGATGAGTGCCCGGCAAAAGAAGATCTGGAGGCGCTGGAGCCGTCAAAGGCACCCAGCGAACCCGAAGTAAAGAAAAGAGAAGATAACCCGTTCAGTGTACTGGCGGGTTTCAAGACGACTAAGCACTAACGTTTTCGTTAATAGGTCAGGAGCTTATACCATGGCTGTACAGAAGAATCGCAAGACCCGTTCCAAGCGTGGCATGCGCCGTTCACACGACGCGCTGCCTACATCCGCTCTGTCAACCGACGCGACCACTGGTGAAGTGCATCGTCGCCACCACGTGTCTCCGGACGGTTTTTATCGTGGCAAGCAGGTTATTGAGGCTCGCGACGAGTAAAATCGTCGGGAACTCTTTCTAACCCGTGACGCATGGACGAGCGGTGAATAAACCGGTCACCGTCGCCATCGATGCCATGAGTGGCGATCGTGGCGCCGAGGTGGTTGTCCAGGCATCGCTGGAAGCAGTGCGTGAAAATGAGGCCTTGAGTCTTGTTCTGGTGGGAATCCGGAGCGAGCTCGAGGCCTTGTTGCATCAAGGCCACTCCAGAATCCGCATCGTTGAAGCGGCCGATGTGGTGCGCATGAACGAGCGTCCGTCTCATGCGTTGCGGCATAAAAGAAATTCTTCCATGGCCATCGCCCTTGGCCTGGTTCGTGACGGTGAGGCCCAGGGCTGTGTCAGTGCTGGCAACACCGGGGCTTTGATGGCGTTCGGGCGCTCGATTATCCGTATGTATCCGGGCATTGAGCGGCCAGCCATTGCCAAACTGATCCCTTCGCTTCGTGGCCGCTGCCACGTTCTTGATCTCGGCGCCAACGTCGATTCCAGCGCTGAAAACCTCTACCAATATGCCCTGATGGGGTCGTTGATGGCGTCGGCTATCTGTCATCAGCCGGAGCCGAGGGTGGCGCTGCTGAACGTGGGTGAAGAGGAAATCAAAGGTAACGAACAGGTTCGTCTTGCCTCTCATATGCTCGCTCAATGCGACACCATCAACTACATTGGTTATGTCGAGGGTAGCGACCTTTTTCGGGACGTGGCAGATGTTGTAGTGTGTGATGGCTTTGTCGGCAATATCGCCTTGAAAACCGGTGAGGGTGTTGCCGGCCTGTTGATCGAGTTGCTCGAGCAGGCGTTCACGCGCTCCTGGTATGGCCGATTTGTGGGTCTGCTGGCCCGTCCGATTATCGGTCGTTTGCTGCAGTTGATGGATCCGTCCCGTCATAATGGCGCCAGCCTTCTGGGCTTGCAGGGTGTGGTCATAAAAAGTCATGGCAACGCCAACGAGCGTGCGATGCTTGCGGCCATCCGCCAAGCGGTTCGCGAAGTGGAGCAGGAAGTGCCGAGCCGTATTAATGAGCGACTCGATGATTTGATGCTCTGATCCCTCGGACTATCAGCGATTGAGACTAAAGTAGGCCCGCATTTGTCGCGATATTCACGGATAATTGGCCCGAGTTGTACTATTGGCTAATCTCCAGAAACCCTTCAATAACGATAAGATTCCGCCCATGAAATCAGCGTTTGTTTTCCCCGGACAAGGCTCTCAATCGGTTGGCATGCTCAAGACAGCTGCCGACCTGTGGCCAATGATCAGCGAAACCTTCGATGAGGCGTCCAACGTTCTTGGTTATGACGTCTGGCATCTGTGTCAGCATGGTCCGGTCGAAGAACTGAATCAGACCGCGGTGACTCAACCCGCTTTGTTGACCGCCAGTATTGCCTTATGGCGGCAATGGTGTGTGGCCGGCGGCCCCCGGCCGGACTATATGGCTGGTCACAGCCTTGGCGAATACAGTGCACTTGTCGCTGCTGAAAGTCTGGATTTTATCGAAGCGGTCAAGCTGGTTCAGCTTCGCGGTGAGTTGATGCAAGACGCGGTACCGGCAGGCCAGGGCCGAATGGCGGCGATTCTGGGCCTTGAGGATGATGACGTTGTGGCAGCGTGTAAAGAAGCTGCCAACGGTGAGGTGGTTGCCGCCGTCAATTTTAACGCACCCGGGCAGGTTGTTATTGCCGGGTCAGCTGCGGCGGTAGAGCGCGCCATTGAGGCGTGTAAGGCCAGGGGTGCTCGTAAGGCCATGCCACTGCCTGTCAGTGTGCCGTCCCATTGCGCTTTGATGAAAGGTGCCGCTGAGCAGCTTTCGGAAGCGCTGGAAGACATCCGTTTTAACGATGCTGTCATCCCGGTGGTGCAGAATGTTAATGCGGCCGAGGCCAGGGATGCAGAGACTCTGAAAGCCAATCTCCTCAAGCAGCTATACTCTCCTGTCTTGTGGACGGATTCGATTCGGTCACTGACCGGTCAAGGTGTTAGTGTTGCAGTTGAATGTGGTTCTGGCAAAGTGTTGGCGGGATTGGTAAAGCGCATTGACCGCGACCTGCCGGTACACAGCATTGAAGATCCCGATTCTCTGGCCAATGCCATGGCGGCATTCGGGAAGTCTTGATAGAGGGAGTGGTTTATGTCTTTGGAAGGCAAAGTGGCGCTGGTTACCGGCGCAACCCGCGGTATTGGTCAGGCCATTGCCCATGAGTTGGCAAAGCACGGCGCTGAAGTTGTCGGCACGGCAACCAGTGCCGAAGGCGCTGAGTCGATCACCAGTGGCTTGCAGGCGGCCGGTTACAAAGGGTACGGCATTGTGATGAACGTTGCCGAGCCTGACAGCATTGAAGCAGGGCTCAAGCAGATTGCTGAGCAATCGGGCGCTCCGCTGATTCTGGTCAACAACGCGGGCATTACCCGTGATAACCTGCTTATGCGTTTGAAAGACGACGACTGGTCTGCAGTGCTGGAAACCAACCTGTCGAGTGTTTTTCGCACCAGCAAAGCTGTACTTCGTGGTATGGCCAAGGCGCGTTGGGGCAGGATCATTAATATCAGTTCGGTGGTTGCCGGCATGGGGAATCCCGGCCAGGGCAATTACTGTGCTGCGAAAGCTGGTGTTGAAGGGTTTACTCGAAGCCTGGCAAAGGAAATGTCCAATCGCGGCATTACCGCCAATTGCGTCGCACCCGGATTTATTGACACAGATATGACTAAAAAACTGGACGATAAGCAACGTGAGGCTATGCTGGAAATCATACCGGCAGGCCGTTTGGGAGAGCCTGGAGAAGTCGCCTCGGTGGTGGCCTTCCTGACTTCTGACGGCGCTGCTTATGTAACCGGCGAAACCATTCATGTGAATGGCGGCATGTACATGGGTTGAGCCCGTTTCCGGGCTGTGGTGCAACCCCTTGTCGTACAACATGTTTACAGAATCCCTGCTTGTTTGCAGGTAGGGTTTAAACTAAACTGGCAATTATTGGATTGCTTGGTTGACACATAAAGTGAGGACATTATGAGTACAGTTGAAGAGCGCGTTAAGAAGATCGTTTGTGAACAGTTGGGCGTTAAAGAGTCCGAAGTTCAGAACTCATCTTCTTTTGTAGAGGATCTTGGCGCTGACTCACTGGACACTGTTGAGCTGGTTATGGCCCTTGAAGAGGAATTCGAGACCGAAATTCCTGACGAAGAGGCCGAGAAGCTGGGCACAGTTCAGAACGCGATCGACTACATCGTCGCGCACACCTGATACTCTGCTAGTCAGATAGCCAGGCCAAAAGCCGTCCTTTGAATCTCAGAAAGGGCGGCTTTTTTATTGCCTGAATGAATGCCATATTGGGTAGAAGTTACACAGAATAATCAGGTGAACAGCGTTATGAGCAAGCGGCGAGTTGTGATCACGGGTATGGGGATGCTTTCTCCGGTGGGGAACGATGTGGAGTCCTCATGGAGCGCTATTCGTGCCGGGCGCAGCGGAATCGGATTGATCGATCGCTTTGATACGACCGACTACAACACCCGTATCGGTGGGGCGATCCGTAACCTGGATATCGAGCCTTATCTGTCGACCAAGGAGGCGCGCAAGCTGGACCCCTTTATTCACTATGGTCTGATTGCGGCACAGCAGGCGGTTGATGACAGTGGCCTGGAGCAGTATGGTCAGCTCGACAAGGAGCGAGTGGGCATAGCCATTGGTTCGGGCATAGGCGGTCTGGAATACATCGAGAAGAATGTGCTCTTGATGGAGAAGTCTGGCCCCAGGAAGGTATCACCGTTTTTTGTGCCCGCTTCTGTTATCAACATGATTTCCGGTAACGCTGCCATTCGATTTGGCTATAAAGGGCCAAATATTGCCATTGTGACGGCTTGTACAACCGGTACCCATAATATTGGCTATGCGGCCAGGACCATCGCCTATGGCGATGCCGATGTCATGTTGGCCGGTGGTTCCGAGATGGCGACGACCCGTTCTGCTGTTGCGGCATTCTCATCCGCCCGCGCACTGTCGACCCGAAACGACGAGCCCGAACAGGCGAGTCGCCCCTGGGACAAGGATCGCGATGGCTTTGTGCTTAGTGATGGCGCCGGCGTTCTGGTCCTGGAAGAGCTTGAACACGCCAAAGCCCGCGGCGCCACCATACATGGGGAGATTGTCGGTTTTGGTATGAGTGACGACGCCCATCACATTACCTCGCCCCCTGCCGGCGGTGACGGAGCGGCCCGTTCTATGCGCAATGCTATTCGTGATGCAGGCCTGAAACCGGAGCAAATTGACTACATCAATGCCCATGGCACGTCCACACAGGTGGGCGATATAGCGGAAGTGGCCGCGGTAAAATCGGTGTTTGGTGCTCATGCTGAAAAGCTTGCGATGAGTAGCACCAAGTCCATGACCGGTCACCTGCTCGGTGCCGCCGGTGCAGTCGAAGCTATTTTCTCGGCCCTGGCCGCGCGGGACGGCGTGTTGCCGCCCACCATCAATCTCGACAATCCGGATGAAGGTTGTGATCTGGATTTTGTGCCGCACAAGAGTCGGCCATCTGATGTGCGTGTGGCGCTGTCAAATTCGTTCGGATTCGGTGGCACCAACGGTACTCTGATCGTCGCCCGCTACCAAGGCTGAGACTACAATGTTCCAATTGGTTTGGTCGGACGACGATGGCGTACCGGCTGGTGATCGTGGTCTGGCTTACGGTGACGGCCTGTTTGAAACCCTTTTGGTGACCGGCGATCGGCCGTACTTATTGGGATATCATCTGGACCGAATCAGCCGGGATGCGGGTCGCCTGGCAATCCCGGTTGCACGCTCGGAACTGGAGCAGGTCTGCGTTCAGGCCGTGGCCCGATATACGGGTATTTATGGCTCGGCCAATTGGGTTCTCAAACTGATGCTTACACGGGGTTCGGGTGGGCGAGGCTATCGCCCGGATCCTGTTGCTCAGCCCAACCTGATCATTTCCCACTCTGCCGCCCCCGCGATGACAGATCCGGGTGGTGTTTTGGTGGATTTTTCCAGGATTCCGCTGACCGTTAACCCCTTATTTGCCGGTATCAAATCCCTGAACCGCCTGGAGCAGGTGATGGCGGCACGGGAGTTACGCGGCGAAATATTTGAGGTGTTGATGAGTAATCGAGACGGTCACGTGCTGGAGGGCACACGAACCAATGTGTTTGTTCGCTCCGGCGACGCCTGGATCACGCCGCCGTCGTCAACGCTTGCAGTCGCCGGCGTGATGCGCCGATATGTGCTGGATTGTTTGCACAGCGCCGGCCATCAGGTCAGGGAGGCTGCGTTGCAGCTGGAGGATCTGGTGGGCGATCGGTGCCAGGGTGTATGGCTGACCAACAGTGTGCTGGGTGTGGTACCGGTTCGCAACCTGGCGGGTCATGATTTGCCTGTCGACCAGCGACTTGCGACAATCGTCGGCTCACCGGCAATACTGGATTGAATCTCGTGCTAAAGAAGTTACTGGTTGTTTTGATTGCTGCGGGCGTGCTCCTGACGGCTGGCACCGGCCTCTGGGCCTGGCAGGGTTTGCAGACGCTGCAGCAGCCGGTTGCCCTGGAAGAACCGGTGCTCTTCTCGGTTGCCCCGGGGACCGGATTCAGTCACTTGGCCCATCGCTTTGAAAGTGAAAATTATGTACCGGACGCTCTTTGGCTCAGGCTTTATGGGCGACTGAACCCGGAACAGACCCGAATCAAGGCGGGTGATTACGAGTTTGTGCCAGGGATGACACCACTTGCCATGATTGAGACCATGGTCGAGGGTAAAGTGAAGCTGTGGTCCGTGCAGTTTATCGAGGGCTGGACCTTCCGGGATCTGCGTGCTGCCCTGGCGCGCAACGAGCGTCTGAAAAAACTGACGACAGAATGGACCGATGAGCAGGTGATGGAGGCCATGGGTGCAGAGGGTCAGCACCCCGAAGGCTGGTTCTTTCCTGACACTTATCTGTTCAGCGGTGGCGAGTCGGATCTGGATATTCTCAAGCGTGCTTATAATCGCATGACGGCAGTACTTGAGGAGGAGTGGCAGAACCGGTCCGAGGGTTTGCCCTATGACTCGCCCTACGAAGCCTTGATCATGGCTTCGATTGTGGAGCGTGAAACCGGAGTGCCCTGGGAGCGCCAGGAGGTCGCCGGAGTGTTCGTGCGCCGGTTGCACAAAGGCATGCGCCTGCAGACCGATCCTACCGTTATCTACGGTATGGGCGATCAGTATCAGGGGCGTATCCGACGCAGCGATCTGAGGGCCTACACGCCTTATAACACATACCGTATTAATGGTTTGCCACCGACACCGATTGCTTTGTCTGGTCGGGAGTCGATTCACGCCGCGCTCAATCCGGAAGATGGCGACACCTATTATTTCGTGGCCAGGGGTGATGGCAGTCATAAGTTCTCCAGAACTCTGGCCGAGCACCAGCAGGCGGTCCGTGAGTATCAGTTGAATCGCCGGCAGGACTATCGGTCATCTCCTGCACCAGGCACGCTGAATGAAAACAGCCGGGAAGAATGATGCAAGCCAGAGGTCGATTTATTACGTTTGAGGGCACTGAGGGCGTTGGCAAATCCACGCAGCTTGAGAACGCTGCCAACACCCTCAAACAGCTGGGTATCGAGTTTGTTGTGACTCGGGAGCCTGGCGGTACGCCCATGGCGGAAAGCATTCGGGAATTGCTGCTGGCACCCCGTGAAGAGCCGGTTCATGAAACCACCGAACTGCTGCTGATGTTCGCTGCCCGAGCCCAGCATCTGCATAACCGTATTCTGCCGGCTCTTGACCAGGGCAAGTGGGTCTTGTGTGACCGCTTTACCGACGCAACGTTTGCTTATCAGGGCGGGGGGCGCGGGGTGCCCAGAGAGCGGATCGCGTTGTTGGAAGCGCTGGTGCAGGGTGATATCCGGCCTGACCACGTTATCTTGCTGGATGCGCCGGTTGAGACCGGCATGTCCAGGGCACGTAAGCGGGGCGAACTGGATCGCTTTGAGCGCGAGGCCCAGGCGTTTTTTCAGCGCATCAGGGATACCTATCTGGAGCGGGCGACTGCGCAGCCATCAACCTATCACATCGTCAACGCCGCGCTTCCCCTTGAGCAGGTGTCGGCCAGTGTGTCTGCTTTACTGGCGGCACTGGCAAAAATGCCGGCGCAGGTCTGATACCGTCGTTTTTAGTTGCTTTCGTGCACTTTTTGTAATGATCTGCTTTAATTGATGTACATTCTCAGTTAACGGCCGGCAGCATTGATGCTCAACGCAAAACTCCTGAAACTTCCTATCGCTGCTCATCAGCATCGGCATGAACACCACCAGATTGTTATCGGGGTGAGGGGAGAAGCCGAGCTCAGTGTTGATGGAACCGGCGCTAGCCTCGATACCTGGCGCGCCTGTGTGGTGCCGACCGAGGCCAGCCACGATTACTGTGGCGATGACCAGAACCACGTGCTGGTCATCAATCTTGATCCACTCGCCCCTGCCATAAACACCCCCGCCCATGCGGATTACGAACGGATGATGCGGGTTTTCGAGCGACCTCGCACCTTGCAGATGGACAGCAAGCTGCAAGGACTGGTTCAGTTTGTCGCCAGTGAATTTGACCGGGCTCCGGACAACATCACACTTCAACAGCATCTGGGCGCCAGCGTGCTGTATTGCATGGCTGATCGTATTGTTGACCGCCAGGTTCACGCGACCCATCGAAGCGTTATCAGCCCTGAGGCCATACGCCGCTACATTATGAGCAATCTGCACAGGAAGGTTACCGTCGAGGACATGGCGAGCGAAGCCTGCCTGAGTGTCAGCCGGTTTCATGAAGTATTCCGCGATGTGGTCGGTACCACGCCCCACCAGTTTCTTTTGCAAACCCGTCTTGAACAGGCGGTTCACCTTTTAGCCTCATCGCCTCTGTCGGTGTCTGAAATCAGCTACCGAACCGGGTTTTCTTCACAAAGTGCTCTGACCAATGCGTTGCGCAAGCACAGGGGTACCACGCCGTCAAAATTGCAGAGTAACGAGAGAGTTGCCTGAAATAGTTCGTAAATTCGGGAGTCCCGTAGGATTCTGTAAAAGAATCGTAGGATTTTGTAAGCCGTAGGTCCGTAGTAATACTAATTTAATGTATCTGTAGATTCGTCTTCTTTCGCGGCATATGTGGCCAAGAGTGAGTCGAGATTAACGGTGTTTTTCAGGAGTTTTGCGGGGGCCTGCCCCGCTCCAGTTCGGATGGATATTGGGTACACAAGAACAACGGCACAGCAAGCAGGCATTTTGCCGGGCCTGTGCCTTAAGAGCGGATGTTATCCGACTCATTAAACCGGAGGAGCCTTATGGCTATTGGTGTTTGGATCAGTCTATTTGCATACTTTGCGGTCATGATCGGCATTGGCATATACGCCATGCGCAGATCTACATCGTCATCGGAAGATTACATGCTGGGCGGGCGAGCTCTGAGTCCAAAAGTGGCGGCCCTGTCGGCTGGTGCTTCGGATATGAGTGGCTGGTTGCTGCTGGGCTTGCCCGGGGCACTGTTCGTATCCGGCCTGGCTTCCGCCTGGATTGGTATCGGCCTGTTCGTAGGTGCGTTCATTAACTGGACTTTGGTTGCGCCGCGACTTCGTGAGCAGACTGTTCATTATGGCAACGCCATTACCATCCCGTCTTTCCTTGCGAACCGATTCCCGACTCAAGCGCTCTCGCTGCGTACAGTATCGGCCATCGTTATCGTTATATTCTTTGCAGTCTATACTGCGTCTGGCCTGGTTGCCGGCGGCAAGCTGTTTGAAAGTGCGTTTTCCGGCATCTTCAACTTCGGCGGCTTGAGCGACTACGGCGTGGGCATTGTCATTACTCTGGGTGTGGTTTTAGCATACACCGTGGTTGGCGGCTTCCTCGCGGTGAGCATGACGGACTTTGTTCAGGGGTGCATCATGATGTTTGCGCTGATCATCATGCCGGCGGTTGTGCTGTTTGGCGAAGGCGGTGGTGGTTTTGCTCAGGCATCAGAGACCCTGAACAGTGTTGATCCGACGCTGCTCTCATGGACTGAAGGGCTGACCTTTATCGGCTGGTTGTCTGCGGTTACCTGGGGTCTGGGGTATTTTGGCCAGCCCCACATCATCGTGCGCTTCATGGCAATTCGTACGCTGAAAGACGTTCCCATTGCCCGTAACATCGGCATGGGCTGGATGGCGGTTTCCCTGATTGGTGCCATCTCCCTGGGTGTTTTTGGTCGTGCTTACGCGATCCGCAATGGCATGGATGTCGCTGACCCTGAAACCATCTTTATCATTCTGGCAGACCTGCTGTTCCATCCGCTGATCACAGGCTTCCTGTATGCGGCGTTGCTGGCTGCGGTCATGAGTACCATTTCCAGTCAATTGCTGGTGTCGTCGTCTTCTCTGACCGAGGACTTCTACCGCCTGTTCCTACGTAAGGAAGCGACCGATAAGGAATGCGTCAACGTGGGCCGGGTTTGTGTTGTCCTGGTTGGTCTTGTTGCCGCTGTCATTGCGTCCGATGAGAATTCTCAGGTTCTGGCTCTGGTCAGTAACGCCTGGGCAGGTTTCGGCGCTGCCTTTGGTCCGCTGATTATCCTGTCGCTGATGTGGTCACGCACCAATGGTGCGGGCGCGATCGCAGGCATGATCGCCGGTGCCGGTACCGTTATGGTCTGGATCTCTCTGGGCTGGAACGGCAGCTTCATGGGCGGCCCTGGCGTCTATGAGATCATTCCGGGCTTCATTATCGCCATGATTGCTATTGTTGTGGTCAGCCTGGCGACCAAGGATTCCGGTGAGTACCAGCACATCACTCGGTAACCAAGAGCGGTAATAGTGCTCTGAACAAAATCAGGGGCTCCTTCGGGGGCCCCTTTTTTGTATCTGCACAACAACTCGCATCGCTCAGACATAAAAAAACGCCAGCCCGAAGGCTGGCGTTTTCATGGAGCTAAACCTTGAAGGTTAGTGCTTAAGCAACGTTCGCTTCAGCGGCCTTCTTGGTGTAGTTCTCCATCTGGTCGAAGTTGAGATACTTGTAGATCTCTTTCGACATGCTGTCCAGATCCTTGGCGTACTCCATGTACTCTGCAGCGGAGGGCAGTTTGCCCAGTACCGCGCCCACAGCTGCCAGTTCCGCAGAGGTCAGGTACACATTGGCACCATCACCCAGGCGGTTCGGGAAGTTACGGGTAGAAGTAGACAGAACGGTGGACTTGGCAGCCACGCGCGCCTGGTTACCCATGCACAGGGAGCAGCCCGGCATTTCGGTGCGAACACCGGCAGTGCCGTAGATGTTGAAGTAACCTTCTTCCATCAGCTGAGCCTGGTCCATCTTGGTGGGAGGAGACATCCACAGACGGGTCTTCAGGGGCTCTTTGTTCTGCGCCAGCAGTTTACCTGCTGCACGGAAGTGACCAATGTTGGTCATGCAGGAGCCGATGAAGACTTCGTCGACTTTGTCGCCAGCCACTTCAGACAGAGTGCGGGCATCGTCCGGATCGTTCGGGCAGCACACGATCGGCTCTTTGATGTCGGCCAGATCGATTTCCACCACGTGAGCGTATTCGGCGTCTTTGTCGGCACGCATCAGCTTCGGATTGGCAATCCACTCTTCCATTTGCTGGGCACGACGCTCCAGGGTACGCGGATCGCCGTAACCTTCGGCAATCATCCAGCGCAGCATGGTGACGTTGGAGCGCAGGTACTCGGCTACAGACTCTTCAGACAGGTTGATGGTACAACCGGCAGCAGAGCGCTCGGCAGAGGCGTCAGACAGCTCGAAAGCCTGCTCAACGGTCAGCTGTTCAAGACCTTCGATTTCCAGGATACGGCCGGAGAATTCGTTGATCTTGCCTTTCTTCTCAACGGTCAGCAGGCCTTGCTTGATGCCGTACAGCGGGATGGCGTGTACCAGGTCGCGCAGGGTGATGCCGGGCTGCATTTCGCCTTTGAAGCGAACCAGAACGGATTCCGGCATATCCAGCGGCATAACACCGGTTGCTGCGGCAAACGCCACCAGGCCAGAACCGGCCGGGAACGAGATGCCCATCGGGAAACGGGTGTGGGAGTCACCACCGGTACCGACGGTGTCTGGCAGCAGCATGCGGTTCAGCCAGGAGTGGATGATGCCGTCGCCCGGGCGCAGGGAAACACCGCCACGGGTGCGGATGAAGTCCGGCATGGTGTGCTGCATTTCAACGTCAACCGGCTTGGGGTAAGCGGCGGTGTGACAGAAAGACTGCATCACCAGATCAGCCTGGAAGCCCAGGCACGCCAGATCTTTCAGCTCGTCACGGGTCATTGGACCGGTGGTGTCCTGGGAGCCAACGGTGGTCATGTGAGGTTCACAGTAAGTGCCTGGGCGAACGCCCTGGCCTTCATCCAAACCACAGGCCTTACCGACCATCTTCTGACCCAGGGTGAAGCCCTTGGTGCCAGCTTCTGGATCTTTCGGCAGACGGAACAGGTCGGTAGCGCCCATGCCCAGTGCTGTGCGAGCCTTGGCGGTGAGGCCCCGGCCGATGATCAGCGGGATACGGCCGCCAGCCTGAACTTCGTCCAGGATCACGTCAGACTTGAACTTGAATTCGGAGATGGTCTCGCCGGCTTCGTTCAGGATCTTGCCTTCGTATGGGCGGATGTCGATCACGTCGCCCATGTTCATGTTGTCTACGGGTGCTTCGAATACCAGGGCGCCGGCATCTTCCATGGTGTTGAAGAAGATCGGGGCAACCTTGTTACCGATACACACACCGCCGGCACGCTTGTTGGGCACGCCAGGAATGTCGTCACCGAAGAACCACAGAACAGAGTTAGTGGCAGACTTACGGGAAGAACCGGTACCCACAACGTCGCCGACGAAGGCAACGGGCAGGCCCTTGGCCTTGATTTCATCGATCTGGCTCATCGGGCCAGTCACGCCGGGCTCTTCCGGCTTCAGGCCGTCGCGCTCCATTTTATAGGCGGCGCGGGCGTGCAGCGGGATGTCCGGGCGGGACCAGGCATCCGGTGCGGGCGACAGGTCGTCGGTGTTGGTTTCGCCGGTCACCTTGAACACGACCATCTTGGTGCTCTCGGGAACCTTGTTCTTCTTGGTGAACCACTCGGCATTGGCCCAGGACTCAACTACGGACTTGGCGACGGTGTTGCCAGCGTCCATTTTTTCTTTGACGTCGTTGAACGCGTCGAACATCAGCAGGGTGTGCTTGAGTTCTTCACCGGCCAGCTCGGCCAGTTCGGCGTTGTCCAGCAGATCAACCAGAGTGGCGATGTTGTAGCCACCCTGCATCATGCCAAGCAGCTGCACAGCTTTTTTGCTGTCGATCAGCGGAGAGCTGGCTTCGCCTTTAACAATGGCGGTCAGGAAAGCGGCCTTTACGTAAGCGGCTTCGTCGACGCCCGGCGGAACGCGGTTTTCCAGAAGGTCAACCAGGGTTGCTTCTTCACCGGCAGGCGGGTTTTTCAGCAGCTCGATCAGACCTGCAGTCTGCTCGGGGTTCAGGGGCTTGGGTGGAATACCCAGGGCTTCACGTTCAGCAACGTGTTCACGGTAGGCTTCTAACACGATATGGACCCTCATCAGTTGGAATGTCCCTCGCCGGTGGCACGGTGCCTGGCGGGAGTTTTTTGGCGAAAAGGCCGCAGGAGCCTCTGAATAACACCTAAAATCACCGACGAGGGCTTCAGGATTTATTCAGAGACTCCTTGATCTGGCGCTGCATTCTATAGGAAAGCACTTACAAAGTTAAGTTGGACAGAGGTCGGAGAGATCTGTTAGCTGCGCTATACTGCGCGCTTTCCTGAACCTGACCCGATCGGATGATATGAGCGACGCCCTGCAAGAGATACATGACTTTCTGCCTTGCCGCACGCCAGCAGCATGGATTGAGAATGCGTTGGCCAATCAGGATTTGCTGCTGATTGACCATGCCCACTGTGAAAAGAAGGCCGCCTCAACCGCGCTCAGCCTGATGTACCGGTACGTAGACAACACCAATCTCCTTAACAAGATGTCCCGTCTGGCACGGGAGGAGTTGCGACACTTTGAGCAGGTGTTGGCGATCATGATCAAACGCGGTGTGGCCTATACCCATTTGACGCCTTCGCGCTATGCGGCCGGACTGCGGGAGCCGGTGCGCAAGGACGATCCGGGCCGTCTGGTGGATGTGCTGATTGTCGGTGCCATCATTGAGGCCCGCTCTTGCGAGCGGTTCGCAGCGCTGGCGCCGTTTCTGGATGAAAAGCTGGCGGATTTCTACAACAGTTTGCTGAAATCCGAAGCTCGACATTATCAGGATTACCTGAAACTCGCCGAGCAGGCCAACGGCGGGCCGGTGAGTGAGCGGTTGGCGGAATTTCTAGCCCTGGAGCAGCCGCTGATCGAGATGCCAGATTCTGAGTTCCGGTTCCACAGCGGGCCCGTTGTGGGTTGATGGGTCAGAGCTCTTTGCACAACGTCATCCAGCGGTCGATGCCGGCGCTGCGGTACTTCTGTTTGTGCAGGATAAAGTAGAACTGGCGATCAAACTTCCGGTGTTCTGGAACGGTCAGGGGCACCAGGCTGCCGCGTTTGAAGGCGTCTTTCAGCACCAGTTGTGACAGGCAACCAATACCAAGGTTGGCCTCCACCGCTCTTTTGATCGCCTCGGTGTGTTCCAGCTCCAACAGAACCGTGAGATCTGGCAGCAGGCCATGCATGCCGCGATCAAAACTTTGTCGAGTGCCGGAACCCTGTTCCCGCATAATCCATATGGCCTGCCGAAGATCCTCATCTGTCAGGGCTTCTTTGCTGGCGAAAGGATGGTCAGGGGAACAGAAGGCCACCAATTGATCACCGCGCCAGGGAATCACTTCAAGTTCGGTGCTTTGCAGTTCACCTTCAATTAATCCGATGTCCAGCTCGAAATCTTTGACACGACGGGCAATGGCGCTGGTGTTGGCAACCTCCAGTGAGACTCTGGGGTGGTTAGGTGAATTCATATACTCAGCCATAACACCTACTGCAAGGTAGTTGCCGATGGTCAGGGTTGCTCCAACCTTCAGCGCGCCCACCTCAGAATGTTTGCTGAAGGCCTGTTCCAATTCGGTGGCCTGAGCGACGAGGGCCTCTGCCTTGGGGCGATAGAGTCTGCCCAGTTCGTTGAGTTGCAAGCGCTTGCCGACACGGTCAAAGAGCTGGATATCAAACTGGCTCTCCAGCTCTTTGAGTGCGCTGCTGGCCGCGGACTGCGACATGGCAAGGGATTCCGCTGCCCGGGTGATGTTCTGGAAATGGGCGGCTGCGAGGAATACCTCGATTTGACGAAAACTATACTTCATAATCGATCAAGCCGGATAGGTAGGGAAGAATGTCCCGTTTGATCGATACGTTAGCGGTTCAGTGTGATTTATACAACCGCCCGGGATGGCTCAAGGCATCATCAATACCGGGTATGGGCTGGCCGCGGCAACATGTTCGGTTGTGCTACCAATCATTATCTCCTGGATAGGCGTTGAACCCCTTTTGCCCATGATGGTCAACAGCGGGCGGGTATCGTTGATGGTTTGAAGGATCTGGTCTACCGGCCGGCCGATCAGAATGTTCCTGTGTACGTTGGGGAGTCGTTCTGCCAGCTCATTGATTTGCTGTTCTGTTGCCTCATCAGATTGTTCTGGTTGTTCGGAGTGAGCCCATACCACGCGCCCTGCGCGTTGGTTTGCCATAAGCTTCTCGAAAGCTGTCTGCGCATTGAATGAGGCTTTTGAGCCATCAGTGGCGAGCAGAATTTCCTCCTCCGCGGCGGATGGCTGATCCTGAACTGGAATGATCAACAGCGGAACTCTGGTCGTCCTGGCAAGATTCAGGGCAGTGTTACCGAAGAATAGTTCTTTACCAACCCGGTGGCTGCGATTGCAGGCTATGACACCGTCGGCTGTCAGACGTCGGGCCAAGGCCTGTACTTCCTGGGCAACAAAACCGCTCGCTACATGCGTTGAGGTTTCCACCCCCAGAGCCCCGGCCAACGTCTCGCCAATCGTGCGTAGACGCTCGGTTGCGGCGCCTTCAGTGTCGTTCCGGTGCAGGCGCTTGTGAGTTTGCAGAACATAGGTGAGGGTTACTTTCTTGGTGCCCAATAGCCGGAGTAATGCTGGCAGCTGCTCCATGGCTTGCTCCCACTCTTTGGTGTAATCCACGGTCAGAATCAGGTGTTCAAGCATGGTGTTCTCCTTTGCAGTGGTTCAAGTCTTGCGCTGATACCATCAAGGCTAGACCAGTATCGGAATGCAGGCCATGACGCTGGTCAGTTTGCCGAGCGCGCATATTGATTAAATCGAACAGCCATATGGGTATTGCCTGTTTTGTCGATTTATCGTGGCGAGTTAAACTTTAAGCATCGAATCTCCATATAACTATGTGAAGTCTAAATAGTGAGGCTGCCATGAGTAATCTGATGAAAGAAACGGTCACCAGCGTCCATCACTGGAACGATACTCTGTTCAGTTTCAAGACCAGTCGGGACCCGGGTTTTCGTTTCAAGAATGGTCATTTCGTGATGATTGGCCTGGAAACTGAAGGCAAGCCGCTGATGCGGGCATACAGTATCGCCAGTGCCAATTATGAGGAAGAGTTGGAGTTTTTCTCGATCAAGGTGCCTGATGGCCCCTTAACATCGCGTTTGCAGAAAATTCAGGTGGGCGACGAGATTTTGGTCAGTCGCAAGCCTACTGGTACTTTGGTCCTGGATAACTTGTTGCCCGGGCGTAACCTGTGGCTGATTAGCACCGGCACCGGGCTGGCGCCGTTTATGAGCATCATCAAGGATCCTGAAGTCTATGAGGCCTACGACAAGGTTATTCTGACCCATGGCGTGCGCTATATATCTGAGTTGGCCTATCAGCAGGATATTCAGGGACTGCCGGATAACGAGTTCTTCGGTGAGATGGTGCAGGGTAAGCTGTTGTACTATCCAACGGTAACCCGCGAGCCTTTCCGTAATCAGGGCCGGCTGACCGACGCCATGGAGAATGGAAAAATTACCCGGGATCTGGGTCTGCCCGAGTTCGATCTGGAGCAGGATCGCTTTATGATCTGTGGCAGCCCGAGTATGCTCAAGGATACGTGCAACATTCTGAACAACATGGGGTTTCGGGAAGCACGCGGTGGTGATATGGGGCATTTCGTGATTGAGCGGGCGTTTGTTGAGCAATGACCTTGATCCGCTGGTCAGCGCAGCCAGTTCCGGATCTGCATGGCCAGTCGCTCGGCGTCCGTGAGTGCTTCTCGTTCCGCAAGGAGTTTGGCAAGAACATCCGGGCGGTCAGTGATAATGTTGTCAACGCCCATATCCAGTAATCGGGCCATATCCTTCGGTTGGTTAACGGTCCACACATGCAGCTCGTTATCGGCCTTATGAGCTCTGGCAACCGCAGCAGGACTGGCTCTGTTCATGCGCAGAGCAAGAATATCGTAACGGTCTTGCCACAGCGGCCCTACCACAAACTGGGCCAGCAGTGCGGTTTTCAGTCTGGGCTCCATGTTCTTGGCTTGCTCCAGAACTGGCCAGTCCGCTGCCGCCATTATGGTCCCTTCCACGGCGTCATTGTCTTGTAAGGTTCGGATAACCTCCGTCACCAGTGCTTCCTCGTTCCGGTTCGGCTTCAGATCGACGAACAGTCGAGACTGGCCGCGCACGGCGTCGATGGCTTGCGCCAGCGTGGCGATGTTTTCTCCGGCGAAACTGACATCAAACCATGAGCCTGCATCCAGCGCCTGGACGTCTTCGAAATCGACGTCGGTGATACGTTCCGGTTTTCCGAAAATGCGCTGCATGTCGGCGTCGTGCCAGAGCACAGCGACGCCATCACGGGTCAGTTGTACATCTATCTCAATATAATCTGCACCGTCCCTGACCGCCTGATGAATGGCACTCAGGCTGTTTTCCGGTGCCTTGAAGGCGCTGCCTCGATGAGCGGTAATGGTCGCGTTGTCGTTCTGCTCAAGTGATGTCACCAGCCAGAAACTTTGCAGCAGTACGAGCACGATGACCAGCCCCTCCAGCAACCAGGCCTCACGGCCGGTTTTCGTGTTGGGTGGGGTTACTGATGGCTGTAGCCAGTGCGCCTGGTGACCGGTAATGCTCTGATGCCGGGCGACGATCAGCGTGCCAAGAGCTGAGCTGGCCAGAAAGGTCAATGCAAGGCTTGTCAGCAGGTATCCGCCCATCAGCAGGATGACCGTGGGCAGCAGAACCGGCATCGTCTCCGGTAACACCTGAAACAGGCTCGCAGCCAGCAGGTTAAAAGCCAGAGTTACCAATGCCGGGGCCAGAAAAACCGCCAGTATGCCAAGGGCCAAGGTGCCAGCAGCGGCCTGCGGTGTGCTTTTAGTGCGCAGCTGGCTGTGCCTAAGCGCCTGGATTGGCGGGTCTCCGTCCAGCATCAGAATCGGGATAGCCAGAATCCACCTCAGAAACAAGGCTCCGTTTGCCAGCATAAGGCCAGCGAACATGACCACACAAAAGCCCGCAAACCACCAGAGAATGGCCGGGCGGTCGAGGTTAAGAAGGTAAGGGTCGTAATGGGTCAGCAACAGATGCCAGGCAATTCCTATTCCCGTGACAAAGGGAAGAGCCAGCACAAGGTGGGCCGCTGTTTGTAGGGTGGCCAAAATTGCCAGCGCTGGAAAACGTCGGCCAACCCCCCAAAGTGCGCGGATGGTGGCTCGCAGTGAGTGGTCTTTTGGCTGGGCGGCGATCAGGGTAATGCTGGCTTGCTGGAGTATGATAAGTAGCGCCGTGAACAGCACCGTAATCAGTAACCAGAATACTCCACCAGCAGAGGTCAGGAACTCGAGTAGGCCGCCGGAGGTGATGGCAGCATCCCCGGTCAACGGCCGGAGTGCTGAAAGGGCTGCGGTCACCAGTGGCGCAATCACCGCAATAGAAAGCCCGGTGAAGGTCAGATAAAGCACGAGCAACGAGCGATGATGATGCCTGAGAAGTGCCATCGCCTGTCGCGTCAGGGCGTTCAAGATCATGGGTCCTGCGGTGTCTGAAGTGTTGCACTTTCGGTCAGTGCAAACCGCTCTTCAATCGTCAGAAATGGATCGCCTTCGACTTCCTGCAGGCTACCAAACAGGCGTTCTGGATCGAATGACCAGGTGCTGCACCGGGTCATCAGTTCTGTGCAAGCGAGCAAGGTGCCGGTTTCGCGAAGGAAGTACTTCATCCCGGTGTAGGTGTCGGCAAGCATGATGTCTCGTGATTTTGCGATATCGGTAGTCAGCAGGCTGCGGCCAATCATGCGGCCGGCCTTGTCACCATGACCGGTCACATCGAGGATGGTGATGGGTATGTCCAGTTGCGTGACTATCCGGTTATCAGGTGCAAGTTGGTCCAGATACGCTTTACTGGGCGGGCGAATGGCAAGTACGCCAAGATTGCTGTTCAGTGGCAAAGATTCGTGGTCATCCCGGATAAATCCGCCAGACTCATCGGAGCTGACAATAACCAGCGTGTTGTCGAGCACACCGGCTTGCTCAAGGTCTGCTAACAGCCGGTCCAGAGATTGTGCCATCACTCTCATGGCATTGCGGCGCGGGGTTTGAGCTTGAGGAAGTGTCAATGTGTCAGCATCTGATGCTAATTGCTCGGAGGCGAGTTCCTGTTCGGCCTGTTCGCCGATCTTGAACGGATGATGCGTACCTACGTTCAGCGACGTTACGAACCACGGCGCTTCCTGTTCATCCATTTGGCGCAGGCGCTGTGCGATGTTGTTGAAAAACTCGGGGTCTGGCGGCCCCCATCCATCGGACTCCTCGCCCTCGATAAACGTGTTCGCGCCGGTGACGTCGTCATAGCCAGCCTGTGACATGAACGCATCCTTGTTCATGTATTCGATGGGAGCTGCCTGCCAGTATGCGGTGTTATAGCCCTGATCCCGGAGTTTTTCGGGGAGACAGTCCGGCGTGACGGAGCTGCTTGCAACCGACTGCAGCTTTTCGGACGGTCTGCGCAGATCCGGGTAGCGACCGCACACCAAAGTGTAGGTGCCGCGATCGGTTTGCCTCTCCATGCTCAGCATGTTTTTGTAGATTCGGAATCCAAATTCATCAAAGGTTGCCTCCAGCGTATCCAGGGACACCGCCGGAGTGAGGTTATGGTATTCGCTGACAGAGGGCAGGTAGCCCCCTGACAGCCCTTCGATCAGGATCAGCAGCACGTTGGGCCGGGATGTATGGGCTTGATTGCCGACTTCCTGATGAAAGAAGTTGGTCCGGCTCTTAAGGGGCTCACTGATTTCGGCGGTTTCATCACCGATGGCGGTGCCTACCGGATTGAGAATGGCGCCCGGAATCTGCGCCAGAGTGCTGGCCACAACGTTGTTTGCAGGCGTGGTCAGGCTGGGAAACGATAAAGAATAGGTGATGATGACCAACACCGTTCCGGCCAGCAACAGCGCCGGTTGACGGTTCGATACAGGTATCCACTGACGGTGCAGTCGATGCAATAACCACGCGAGTACCAGGTAGCCGGGCAAAGTTAATAAATACAGGTTCAGCAGGCTACCGGTAATAAATGTGGTGTCCATACCTTTGCTGGCAAAGGCGAGCTTGAACAGTGTGCCATGGGTGCCAAGGTGCATGCCGGCAACGTAAAGTGCGCAGCCAAGCAGAGTGATCAGTATGCCTCGCAAGATGCCGCCAGACAGCTGCAGCAGAACCGCCAGTATGAATGCGCCAGCGATGTCACCGCCGAGAGTGCCCTGCAGGCTGGGCACCACGCCGCTTTGGGCGATCAGCAATCCCCGGGCGATTAACAGCCAGACCAGCGCGAGAAAAAATGTCTGTGTGAAACAGGCGAGAGAAAAAGCCCGGTTCTTTTCCATTGGTGTACCTGTATGCATTGGTTAACTTATAGAGTATGAGGCAAAGTCGGGTAGCTTCAACCGCTGGTATCCGAATGAATATCCGACTAGATTGTCTCAAGGTTTAAGGAAATGCTTGGAATTTCATGGGGTTTGCAATAAGGAATCGGAATGGAAAGCAGCCTGTTAACGAACAAATCTGTCCGGATCGTAATCGCAGGTACAGTTGCCGTGCTGTGCGGCGCCTTTCTGGGCAGTCTGGTTCAGACTCAATTTAATCTGGCGGCGCTTTCGGGGTTGGGGGCATCGTTCAGCCTGGGCGACCGGTTGTCGGCTATGGTAATGGATCTGCTGAGTTTTGCTCCAATTTATGCCGCATTGCTGGCTGCTGCACTGATTCCTGGTTTTCTGGTGACCGCGGGCTTGTTGCGCCTGTTGGGGTTGCCCTGTCGTGAGTGTTGGTTCGCGTTCGGTTCCGCCATGGCCTTGTGGGCGACGCTGACCCTGGTCGACAGCCTGGCGCCAATGCCTACGTTGATTGCGGCAACACGTTCGGCGCCTGGCTTGTGGGCCATGCTGGCGACAGCGGCGGTTGCGGGCTGGGTGTTCGCCCAGATCACCAAACCAAGGTCCACGGGTGGCCGCGGTAGGATGTCGTTGGCCATTATGGTGTTAACAGGCGTTGCGGCCAGTCCGGAACCGGCCCTGGCGGAAGTACCTGGCCAGGTGGATTACCAAGTCGAGGTGGTAGCGCAGGGCCTCGATCACCCATGGTCGATTGCTTTTTTGTCGGGTGGCGCGGCCCTGGTGACAGAGCGCGGTGGCGTGCTCAAGCATCTGTCACCGGACGGTGAGCAAACAGTGATCAGCGGGGTGCCGGCAGTGTTTGCCTCTGGCCAGGCGGGCCTGTTTGATGTGCTGGTTGAGCCGGGAGCCGGTGACACAGTTCGAGTCTTCCTGACTTATGCCTGCGGCCGGAACAGCGCCAATCACCTGTGTGTCGCCAGTGGTGATCTGACGGGCACAGAGTTGACCGATGTGCGGGAGATCTTTCGGGCCAAACCCGCGAAGTATGGCAATGCCCATTATGGCGGTCGAATGGCCTGGCTGGGGGATGGCACCCTGTTGGTTACGCTGGGCGATGGCTTTGACTTCCGGGAGGAGGCGCAACGATTATCCAGCCACATCGGCACCATCGTGCGGTTGAACCCGGACGGCTCTGTCCCTGGGGATAACCCGTTCATAAACCATGACGGAGCGCAGCCGGAAATATTCAGTCTTGGCCACCGCAACGTGCAGGGCGTTATCTATGATGGTCGGGAAGATCGTATTATTGCTCACGAGCACGGCCCGCGCGGGGGTGACGAGATCAACCTGATCCGTGGCGGTGGCAATTATGGCTGGCCATTGGCCTCGGACGGCGTGGATTACACCGGTGCCCTGGTCACGCCGTTCCGGCGTTATGAAGGAACAATCGCACCTTTGTGGTTCTGGACGCCGTCTATTGCGCCCTCGGGGATGGCTCTGTATCACGGCCATCAGTTTCCGCAATGGCGTGGCAACCTGTTTGTGGGCGCGCTTGCGAACAAGAGTGTACACCGGATGATTCTGGCGGATGGTGAGGTGATTGCCACCGAGCGGCTTTTTGATGAGCTGGGGGAGCGCATTCGTGATGTGCGAGAGGGCCCGGACGGCGCGCTTTACCTCCTGACGGATTCATCGGAGGGCCGGCTGCTGCGAGTGGTGCCCCGTGATCCTCCGCAGGCTCAGATCATGGCATTGGATCCGCAGGCATTGGCCTGGGTGGGTGATCAGATATTCCGAAATGAATGCGCCGCCCGGCATCAATGCCTGGTGCACTGGAACGAGGGCGAAGCGTTTCCTTCTTTGGGTATTGGTCATTTCATATGGTATCCAGAGGGCCAAACCGGGCCCTTTACGGAGAGTTTTCCCGCTCTGCTGGCGTTCATGGTTGACCAGGGTGTCGAGTTGCCGGCCTGGTTGGATGCAGCCCGTAGCCGGGGTGCGCCCTGGCCGAACCGGGCCGCTTTTCTGCAGCAGGCCTCCGCATCTTCTCAGGTAGAAGCTTTGCGGGACCTGCTGTATTCCACTCGGGGGCTTCAGGTGCGCTTTATCCGGGAGCGAGCGGATCAATCCCAGGCGGCGGTGGTGGCGGCTGTGCCTGGGGCCAGGCAGGCGATCGTCAGGGAGCGCTTATGGCAGCTGGGGCAAACACCGGGCGGCGTCTATGCCTTGATGGATTATGTGAATTTCAAAGGCGAAGGGCTGGCGGAAACCGAGCGGTACGAGGGCGAAGGCTGGGGTCTGCTCCAGGTGCTTGCGGGGATGGACGAGGGCGACGCTTCGACCGTGCTGGATCGGTTTCGTGAATCGGCCGGCAAGGTGCTTACCCGGCGCGCGCAGTTGGCTGAAAATCCGATCGAACGTGAACGCTGGTTGCCCGGCTGGCTACGACGTCTGGAAAGTTATCGGGAGCCAGAGTAAGCAAGCTGGGCAGGCGAGACAGCCGTTGAAGCGTTAAGGCTCCAGCGACTGCTGCTTTAACTCCATTTCTTTGCCAGGTTGTGCCACCAGCCACCAGATATGGCTGTGCCAGTCACCGAGCACGATCCGGCGAGCAGGCATGCCGTTGGCCTCAAGCTCATGAATGGCAGGTCGATGGGTGTGGCCGTGGATCATCAGCTGCACGTTATGGGCTTCCAGCTCCTTGACCACTTCCTCCGGGGTGACATCCATGATCGCCTCGGCCTTGCCCTGATTTTTCGCCATCGAGACTTCCCGTAACTGGCGAGCCATTTGCTGGCGGTCTTTCAGGGGGCGGGCCAGCATCATCTGTTGCATCTGCGGATTGCGCATGGCGTTGCGGAATCTCTGGTATTCGACATCGGCCGTGCACAGACTGTCGCCGTGAAGTAACAGGGCTGGTGTGCCGTGCAGATCGATCACCGTTGGGTCGTTGAGCAGGGTGGCGCCGGCACGCTGGCAGAAGTCGTCACCGATCAGAAAGTCCCGGTTGCCGTGCATCAGAAAGATGTCGGTGCCAGTGTTGCTGAGCACTTTCAAGGCGCTGGCCACCTGCTCCTGAAGCGGGGTGCGTTCGTCGTCGCCAATCCACGCTTCAAAAAAATCCCCCAGGATGAACAGGCGTTCTGCTCCGGGCGCTTTTTCATTCAGGAACGCCAGAAACGCGCCTGTGATGTCCGGGCGCGATTCCTCAAGATGAAGGTCTGAGATAAACAGCGTGGTCACGCGTCCTCCAGAACCTCGGCTTTCTCGATAACAACATCCTCAGCAGGGACGTCCTGGTGGCCTGCCCGCATGGTAGTACGCACGCCCCGGATTTTATTAACTGTGTCCATGCCTTCGGCAATTTTACCAAACACACAGTAACCCCAGCCTTCGGCGTTCTTTGCGGTGTGATCCAGAAAGCCGTTATTTTCAACGTTGATGAAGAACTGAGCGGTCGCCGAATGCGGATCCATGGTGCGGGCCATGGCGACGGTGCCGATCATATTGCTCAGCCCGTTGTCGGCCTCGTTCTGAATCGGATCGCGGGTTTTGCGAGGGGTCATGCCCGGCTCGAAACCACCGCCCTGAACCATGAAGTTGCTGATCACGCGGTGAAAAATCAGACCGTCATAGAAACCATCGCGAACGTACTGTTCGAAGTTCTTTGCGGTTTCTGGTGCTTTCTCGTAGTCCAGTTCCAGTTTGATATCACCGTGGTTGGTTTGCAGCAGAATCATCAGGGCTTCCTGTAATGGAGGTTGGGTAAGTTTAAAGATTGTATTGTACGCAAGAGTTTCGTCCTGTGCATGAGTCTGGCAAGGATTTGTGAGTATAATAGGCGGTTTAAGGGAGCGCAGCTGTGCTTCCAGGTCCCATTCCCTGTTAACAGAGATTGTATGAGCGCCGAGTCGAAGAAAGCCCATAATTTTATTCAGAGCCTGATCGAAGACGCCATCACCAAAGGTGAGCATTCTGGCAAGGTTGTTACCCGTTTTCCGCCAGAGCCTAACGGCTACCTCCACGTCGGGCATGCCAAGTCTATCTGCCTGAACTTTGGCATCGCCGAGACCTTCGGTGGTGAGTGCAATCTTCGTTTTGACGACACCAACCCGGAAAAAGAGAGCCAGGAATACATCGACGCGATCAAACAGGATGTCGAGTGGCTGGGCTATAAGTGGGCCGATGAGGTGCTGTACGCCTCGGACTATTTTGATCAGATTTACGCCTTTGCCGAGGAGTTGATCGAGAATGGCAAGGCTTATGTGTGCGCTCTGAACGCTGAGCAGATGGCGGAGTACCGTGGCTCGCTGAAAGAGCCGGGCAAAAACAGCCCCTATCGTGATCGTCCGGTGGACGAAAGCCTGCGCCTGTTCCGGGACATGCGCGCGGGCAAGTACCAGAATGGTGAGCTGGTGCTGCGGGCAAAGATCGATATGGCCTCGCCGAACATCAATCTGCGCGATCCGATTCTGTACCGGATTCGCTACGCCGACCATCACCAGACCGGTGACAAGTGGTGCATCTACCCGATGTACGACTTCACTCATCCGATTTCGGACGCGCTGGAAGGCATCACTCATTCCTTGTGCACACTGGAATTCGAGGATCATCGGCCGTTGTACGATTGGGTGCTGGATAACATCACCATTCCGTGCCATCCGCGCCAGATCGAATTTGCCCGGCTTAACCTGAATTACACCATCACCAGCAAGCGCAAGCTAAAGCGCCTGGTGGACGAGGCCGTGGTGGAAAGCTGGAACGATCCGCGCATGCCGACCATCTCTGGCATGCGCCGCCGTGGCTATACCCCGGAATCCATTCGCAGTTTCTGCGACATGATCGGGGTTAACAAGGCGGGCGGTACCGTCGACGTTGGCATGCTTGAATATGCGATTCGGGAAGACCTGAATGCCCGTGCCCCCAGAGCCATGTGTGTGATGCGCCCACTCAAAGTGACTCTGACCAACTACCCGGCTGATCAGACGGAAACTCTGACGCTGCCGGTGCATCCGCAAAATCCGGACATGGGCGAGCGGGCAGTGCCCTGGAGCCAGGTTCTTTATATCGATCGCGAAGATTTCGAAATGGAGCCGCCACGGAAATGGAAGCGGCTGGCGCCGGATCAGGCGGTGCGCCTGCGCGGCGGTTACGTGATGACCTGCCGGGAAGTGATTCGCGACGACAGCGGCGAGATTGTCGAGCTTAAATGCGAATACGATCCTGCCACGTTGGGTGTTAACCCGGAGGGCTACAAGCCCAATGGCGTTATTCACTGGGTATCCGCTGATGACAGCGTTGAAACCGACATCAATCTGTACGATCGGCTGTTTAACCATGAATCGCCAGGCAGCGATAAAGAGGGTGATCTGATGGATCACCTGAACCCGGAATCCCTGGTCGTCCTCAAAGGTGCCCGTGTTGAGAAAAGTCTGGCGCAGCCCCGCACCGATCTGCCTTACCAGTTTGAGCGTGAAGGCTATTTCTTCTGTGATCAGGAGTTGACGGCCGGTGCCGGCAAACCCGTGTTCAACCGCACCGTCACCCTGAGAGATTCCTGGGCCAAGGGAGGTAAATAATGCGTATTTACAATACGCTGACGCAGCAAAAAGAAGCGTTTAAACCCATCGAAGCCGGCAAGGTGCGCATGTACGTGTGCGGTATGACCGTCTACGACTACTGTCACCTGGGCCATGGTCGTGTGCTGGTGGCGTTCGATGTGATCAGTCGTTACCTGCGCCACCGCGGTTATGACGTGCATTATGTGCGCAACATTACCGATATTGACGACAAAATTCTGGCCCGGGCCGATGAAAACGGTGAAGTCTACTCCGACCTGACCGGTCGCATGATCAAGGCGATGCATGAGGATGAGGCTCGCCTGGGTGTGTTGTCGCCGAGTGAAGAGCCCAGAGCGACCGCCTTCATCGATGAAATTATTGCGATGATTCATAAGCTGATCAGCAGTGGTCATGCCTATGCTGCTGATAATGGCGATGTTTACTTCTCGGTTAACTCCTTCCCGGACTATGGCAAGCTCAGCAAGAAAAAGCTGGAAGACCTGGTAGCCGGTGCCAGGGTAGGGGTGCAGGAAGCCAAGCGCAGTCCTGCTGATTTTGCCTTGTGGAAGTCAGCCAAGTCAGGCGAAGTGAGCTGGCCGTCACCCTGGGGTGACGGCCGCCCGGGCTGGCACATCGAGTGCTCGGCCATGTCGACCAAGTGTCTGGGCGACACCTTTGATATCCACGGCGGTGGCCCCGACTTGTTGTTCCCGCATCACGAGAACGAGATTGCCCAGTCCGAGTGCGCCACCGGCCACAAGTTTGTTCACACCTGGATGCACGCCGGTGCCATCCGGGTGAACAAAGAAAAGATGTCCAAATCGCTGGGCAATTTCTTCACTATCCGCCAGATTCTGGAAACCTATCCGGCGGAGGTGGTGCGCTACTTCCTGGTGTCCAGTCACTATCGTAGCCAGGTGGATTACTCCGAAGACAGTCTTGCTGAGGCCGGGCGCACCCTCACCAAGCTCTATCACGCGTTGCGCGGGATTACCCCGGCCAAAGAGAATGATGTGGCGGAAACCGAGCATGATCGCCGGTTTGCCGAGGTGATGGACGACGATTTCAACACTGCCGGCGCCATTGCGGTGCTGCACGCCATCGCCAATGACATTAACCACCACCGTCGTGAGGATCGTGAGGACCTGGCAGCTCAGAGTGCTGCGGTCCTGGTGCGTCTGGGTGGTGTTCTTGGGCTGTTGCAGCAGGACCCGGAGGCATTCTTTCAGGCTGACACCGGTGGAGAGTTGAGTGCTGACGATATCGAGGCGATGATTCAGGCTCGCGCTGCCGCCCGCAAGGCGAAGAATTTTGCCGAAGGGGACCGGATTCGGGACGAACTGCTAGAAAAAGGCATCATCCTGGACGACAGTCGTGAGGGCACCAGCTGGCGCCGCGCCTGAGCCAGGAAATTCGCAGAAAGTCGCATTGTGCTGTCCGGGAATGACCTTGTAGGGATTCTCACGTATAATGCGGCGCTCAAATTAAAGTGCCCCTGCGCTGAAAGGTGCGAAAAGGGGAGTCGGGAAACGTAACCCATTGAGGCAGACAACGATGACAGAACGCGTACAAATTGGCGGCATTCAGGTCGCGAAGAATCTGTATGATTTCGTAACCAACGAAGCGATCCCGGGCACCGGTATCGACGCAGATAAATTCTGGGCCGAGTTTGACAAGATTGTAAACGAGCTGGCTCCGCGCAATCGCGAGCTGCTTGCCAAGCGCGACGCCATTCAGGAAAAGCTGGACATCTGGAATCGTGACCATAAAGGCCAGAAGCTGGACATGGCCGAGTACAAGGCGTTCCTGAAAGAGACTGGCTATCTGGTTGACGAGCCCGGCGAGTTCAAAATTTCCACCTCCAATGTCGATCCGGAAATCGCCACCATGGCTGGCCCGCAGCTGGTTGTGCCGGTGATGAACGCCCGGTTTGCCCTGAACGCAGCAAATGCCCGCTGGGGCAGCCTGTACGACGCACTCTACGGTACAGACGCGCTGTCTGAAGAGAACGGTGCCGAGAAGGGTCGTGGCTACAATCCAGTCCGTGGCGCCAAGGTTATTGAGTGGGCCCGAAATCTGCTGGACAGCTCCGCGCCTCTGGCTGCTGGCAGCCACAAAGATGCCGCCAAGTATTACGTTGACGGTGGCAAGCTGGCGGTCAAGTTGCAGAACGGCGATGTGACCGGCCTGAAAGACGAGTCGGGTTTTGTCGGTTTTGTCGGTGCAGCCAGCGAGCCCACCGGTTTGTTGCTGGTCAAGAACGGCATGCACTTTGAAATCCAGATCGATGCCAGCCATCCGATCGGCAAAGACGACGGCGCGCACGTGAAAGACGTTTTGATGGAGTCGGCTCTGACCACCATCATGGACTGCGAAGATTCCGTCGCCGCCGTTGATGCAGAAGACAAGGTGTTGGCCTATAAGAACTGGCTGGGTCTGATGAAGAGCGATCTGGAAGAGTCGTTCGAGAAGGGTGGCAAGCAGATGACTCGCCGGATGAACCCTGACCGTGCCTACACCGCGGCAGACGGTGGCGAGCTGACCCTGAAGGGCCGCAGCCTGATGTTTGTGCGTAACGTGGGCCACCTGATGACCAACCCGGCTGTTCTGCTGAAAGATGGTAGCGAGATTCCGGAAGGTCTGATGGATGGTCTGGTAACCTCGCTGATCGCCATTCACGATCTGAAAGGCGGTGGTCAGTTGCAGAACAGCACCAAAGGTTCTGTCTACATTGTTAAGCCAAAGATGCACGGTCCGGAAGAAGTGGCGTTTACAAACGACTTCTTCGGCCGCGTTGAAGATGCTCTTGGCCTGCCGCGCTTTACCCTGAAAGTCGGCATTATGGATGAAGAGCGTCGTACTACGGTTAACCTGAAGGCCTGTATCCACGCAGCGAAAGAGCGTGCGGTCTTTATCAATACCGGCTTCCTGGACCGTACCGGGGACGAAATGCACACCTCCATGGAGCTGGGCCCGTTCATCCGCAAAGGTCAGATGAAGCAGGCAGCCTGGATCAACTCCTACGAGCAGTGGAACGTCGATATCGGACTGGAAACCGGCTTTTCCGGTGTTGCCCAGATCGGTAAAGGCATGTGGGCCATGCCGGATCTGATGGCCGGTATGCTTGAAGCCAAGATTGGTCATCCGAAATCCGGCGCCAACACCGCCTGGGTTCCGTCGCCAACCGCAGCTACCTTGCACGCCACCCACTATCACCAGGTGAACGTGTTTGACGTCCAGAAAGAGCTGGCCAACCGTCAGCGCGCGGCTCTGGACGACATCCTGACCGTGCCGGTGATGGACGATCCGTCGTCACTGACCGCTGAAGATATCCAGCAAGAACTGGACAACAACGCCCAGGGTATCCTTGGCTACGTTGTGCGCTGGATTGATCAGGGCGTGGGTTGTTCCAAGGTTCCGGACATCAACGACGTTGGCCTGATGGAAGACCGCGCAACCCTGCGTATCTCGTCCCAGCTGCTGACCAACTGGCTGTATCACGGCATTTGCACTGAAGCGCAGATCATGGAAACCATGAAGCGCATGGCGGCCGTTGTTGATCGCCAGAACGCCAGCGATCCGGCCTACCGCCCGATGGCTCCAGGCTTCGACGGGATCGCCTTCCAGGCGGCGCTGGACCTGGTTCTGAAAGGTCGTGAGCAGCCAAACGGCTACACTGAGCCGCTTCTGCACGCTTACCGCCTGAAGGCGAAAGCGAGTCAGTAAGAAGCTCTGGCAATAAAAAACCCCGCTACGGCGGGGTTTTTTATTGGTCTATTAGGGTCTGACCCCGAACGGGGTCAGACCCGTTATTCAGTCCTTGTGCAGCACATCCGCAGCGTAAAGAGTGTTCTCCAGCAGGGTGGCGATGGTCATGGGGCCTACGCCGCCAGGGACCGGAGTGATGAAGGCGGCGCGTTCTGCGGCGGCCTCAAAGTCCACGTCGCCGCGCAATTTGCCGTCGTCCATTCTATTGATGCCCACATCAATCACGGTGGCGCCGGGCTTTACCCATTCGCCTTTGATGATGCCGGGTTTGCCAACGGCAGCGATCAAGATGTCTGCTTCGCCCACAAACTTCTCGAGGTCATCAGTAAAGCGGTGGCAGACAGTGATGGTGGCGCCTTTAAGCAGCAATTCCATACTCATGGGGCGGCCAACGATGTTGGAGGCGCCCACAATGACCGCGTGCTGGCCTTTGAAGGGTGTGCCAATGGAGTCGAGCAGGGTGATCACGCCAGCGGGCGTGCAGGGGCGCAGAGTGGGCTTGCGCTGCATCAGGCGGCCGATGTTGTAGGGGTGAAAGCCGTCAACGTCTTTGTCGGGCCGGATCTTTACCAGAATAGGGTCTGCATCAAGGTGCGCGGGCAGGGGTAGCTGCACCAATATGCCGTCGATTGCCGGGTTCTCGTTCAGTTCATCAATCAGCGTTTCCAGGGCTGCCTGAGACGTGTCTTCTGGCAAGTCATAAGACAGCGACAGGATGCCCGCCTCATCACAGGCTTTGCGCTTGTTGCCCACGTAGACGTGGGAAGCCGGATCGTTGCCGACCAGAACAACCGCCAGGCCGGGTGCTCTCAGGCCCTTGTGTTTGCGGGTCTCAACGCCGGCAGCAACGCGTTGCCGGACCTGGGCGGCGATTTCTTTTCCGTTAATCAGTTTGGCGCTCATGATTCCATCTTGTCGGTTGGGCATGAATAATGGGGAAGTGAAGGCCGGGCATTGTCTCATGCTTCGGCATGAACGCCAACGTGGTGTACGGGTGGCTGATGTGCCAATCAAGAGTGTTTTTGGGTAGGGCGCCGGTCACCAGAATCACTGTTTTATCGATCTTTTTTAAAATCCGTGTTGACGGATGCCGAAGCCGCCGGTAATATGCGCGCCAACTTTGCTGAAGCACTTGTTGTTCAGTTTACGGGGTATAGCGCAGTCTGGTAGCGCGCCTGCTTTGGGAGCAGGATGTCGGGAGTTCGAATCTCTCTACCCCGACCATTTTCTGAATATTCAGGTGGGTGGACGGTCAAGCGCCCGTAGCTCAGCTGGATAGAGCACCCGCCTTCTAAGCGGGTGGTCGCAGGTTCGAGTCCTGCCGGGCGCGCCATTAAGTCGTCGGTCTGGTCAGGACCGGGATCGCCAAACCAGCAAAGTTGCACAAAGTGAAAGTAAGTGCTGAAAGGCACTGACCTGATGTGGTGGACGTAGCTCAGTTGGTAGAGCTCAGGATTGTGACTCCTGCGGTCGAGGGTTCGATCCCCTTCGTCCACCCCACTTTTTCCCCTGTTATGATTTCCGCATGTTCTGAACGTTTAAGAGCAGCGCCGGATACGCGAGAGTGGCGGAATTGGTAGACGCACTGGATTTAGGTTCCAGCGGGGAAACCTGTGAGAGTTCGAGTCTCTCCTCTCGCACCACCCTTCCTTTTTTTCGTTTTGCCCCCATTGTGTTTTTAAATTCCGGTTGTGGTCCTGGTCTCCAACCATTGCTGCGATGCACCGGGTGATTCTCTCGGCGGGGTAAACCGTGATAAACTACCGGCTTTTAATTTTGCGTCCCTTTGGGGTAGATCGCTCCGTCCGGGATTTGTTTTTAATTTTCATTCACATACAGAATCTGTAATTTGAGGAATCTCCATGCAAGTGTCTGTTGAAACGACCTCTAACATCGAGCGTCGCATGACGATTGGTGTGCCCGCCCAGGAAATCGACCAAGCGGTTCAGAAACGCCTGCAGGATACTGCTCGCACGGTTCGCCTGAACGGTTTCCGTCCTGGCAAGGTGCCCATGAGCGTGGTCAAGCGTCGTTTCGGTGAAAGCGTTCGCCAGGAAGTGGTTGGCGAAGCAATGCGCGACAACTACATCAAGGCACTGCAGGAGCAGGACGTCAATCCGGCTGGCTGGCCCAAGTTTGAGCCGAAGACCATGGAAGAGGGCAAAGACCTCGAGTTCGTGGCGATCTTCGAAGTGTTGCCTGAGATTGAGCTGGGCGACCTTAGCAAGGTCACCGTTGAAAAGCCGGTTGCTGAAGTTGCTGACAAAGATATCGACACCATGATCGACAATCTGCGCGGCCAGCAAGCCACCATGAAAGAAGTCAAACGCAAGTCCAAGAACAAGGATATTGTGACCATCGACTTCAAAGGCACCATTGACGGTGAAGAGTTTGAAGGCGGCGCCGCTGAAGGGCATCGTCTGACCCTGGGTTCTGGTCAGATGATTCCAGGTTTCGAGAAGGGCATTGTCGGCGGTAAAGCCGGTGAAGAGCTTGAAATCGAAGTTGAGTTTCCGGCTGATTACCACAGCGAAGACCTGGCCGGCAAGCCAGCCAAGTTCGCCATTACCATTCACAAAGTTGAAGAGCCGCAGCTGCCAGAGCTGAACGAAGAGTTTTTCAAGAAGTTTGGTATCGAAGCCGAAGACGAAGCCGCGTTCCGCGAAGAAGTGAAGAAGAACATGGAGCGGGAGCTCAAGCAGGCGGTATCCAACAAGGTCAAGAATGACGTTGTTGAAGGTCTGCTGGAAACCACGGAGCTGGAGATCCCGGCGGCACTGGTTGACCAGGAAATCGATCGCCTGCGCCAGGACGCGGTTCAGCGTTTCGGTGGTCAGGTTGATTTCCAGCAGCTGCCGAAGGAAATCTTCGAAGATCAGGCCAAGCGTCGAGTCAAGACGGGCCTGTTGTTCCAGGAAGTGGTCAAAAAGAACGACCTGAAAGCAGAGCCGGCCCAAGTAGATGAAAAGATCCAGGAGATCGCTTCTACGTATGAACAACCTGAGGAAGTGATTGCGCACTTCAGCAGCAACCCGGATCAGAAGTCTCAGATTGAGGCCTCCGTTCTGGAAGACGCCGTGGTTGACTTCGTGTTGGGTCAGGCCAAGGTGACAGAGAAGAAGATGAAGTACGAAGAAGCGGTTCAGGCTGGTCAACCCCAGCGTTGATCGTTCCGGGCGTCGCCCGGAACCGCTTTCTGGAAACAGCCGGCGTGTCCGGCTGTTTTCATCTGGGCTCAGTGGTGGCAGAGTATGAAGGTATTCCGACAATGACTTCCGGATACCCTGCCGAGGGGTCCATGCCCACAGTTCATAAGGAGTTCAGGCGCACATGACGCAGAAACCGTTTGATGGCCCTACAATGATAACCAGCGCCGGCCTGGTGCCGATGGTAATTGAGCAGACGGCGCGCGGAGAGCGTTCCTTCGACATCTATTCACGTCTGCTCAAAGAACGTGTGATTTTTCTGGTGGGCCAGGTCGAAGACCATATGGCCAATCTGGTGGTTGCCCAGCTGCTGTTCCTGGAATCCGAAAATCCGGACAAGGACATTCACCTGTACATCAACAGCCCGGGTGGTTCAGTGTCTGCAGGTATGTCTATTTATGACACCATGCAGTTCGTCAAGCCTGATGTGGCGACTTTGTGTATCGGCCAGGCTGCCAGCATGGGTGCGTTTCTGCTGGCCGGCGGGGCTCCGGGCAAACGAGCTTGTCTGCCTAATTCCAGAGTGATGATTCATCAACCGCTGGGGGGCTATCAGGGCCAGGCTTCGGATATCGAAATTCATACCCGCGAAATCCTGAAGATTCGTAACACCCTGAATACGATTCTTGCCCAGCATACTGGCCAGGATCTGGAAACCATCGCACGGGATACCGATCGTGATAATTTCATGGATCCGACCCAGGCGAAAGAGTACGGGTTGATCGATACAGTACTTGATAAGCGCGTACCGAATAAATAATACTGAAAGTCATCGCATCATCCCTGGCCGGCGTATTGTGTTGTAACTCCGGCCAATGAAGAACAGAGGTATTTCAATGGCAGATGAAAGAAACGGCAGGAGCGACGATAACGGCAAGTTGCTGTACTGCTCGTTTTGTGGAAAGAGCCAGCATGAAGTCCGAAAGCTCATTGCAGGGCCCTCGGTGTTCATCTGCGACGAGTGTGTCGACTTGTGTAATGACATCATTCGAGAAGAGATTCAGGAAAATGCCCAAGAGGAGGCCAGTGATCGTCTTCCGACCCCGGCAGAAATCCGTGAGACTCTGAACGAGTATGTGATTGGTCAGGATCGCGCCAAAGTTGTGCTGTCCGTTGCCGTCTACAATCATTACAAGCGCTTGCGTTATGGCGAAGGCAAGAGTGATGTTGAGCTGGGCAAAAGCAACATTCTGCTGATCGGTCCGACCGGCAGCGGTAAGACGCTGTTGGCAGAAACGTTGGCTCGTATGCTGAATGTGCCCTTCACCATTGCCGATGCCACTACGCTGACCGAAGCCGGTTACGTGGGGGAAGATGTCGAGAACATCATCCAGAAGCTGCTGCAGAAATGCGATTACGATGTTGATAAAGCTCAACGGGGCATTGTCTACATTGATGAAATCGACAAGATTTCGCGCAAGTCCGACAACCCGTCCATCACTCGCGATGTGTCTGGTGAGGGTGTACAGCAGGCACTGCTGAAGCTGATTGAAGGCACCGTTGCCTCGGTTCCGCCGCAGGGTGGTCGCAAGCATCCCCAGCAGGAATTCCTGCAAGTGGACACCACCAATATGCTGTTTATTTGTGGTGGTGCATTTGCCGGCCTTGAGAAGGTGATTCAGGAACGTTCTGATCGCAGTTCAATCGGCTTTTCGGCGAACGTCAAGAGCCCGGACGACAGCAAGAATACCGGCGACATCATTCGTGATGTTGAAACCGAGGATCTTGTGAAGTTTGGTCTGATTCCGGAATTTGTCGGCCGCCTGCCGGTGGTTGCCACGTTGACCGAGTTGGACGAAGAAGCACTGGTTCAGATCCTGACCGAGCCGAAAAACGCACTGACCAAGCAGTATCAGAAACTGTTTGATATGGAAGGCGTTGAGCTTGATTTCCGTAAGGAAGCCTTGCGGGCGGTTGCACGCAAAGCCATGGAGCGCAAAACCGGTGCCCGTGGGCTTCGATCGATTATGGAAGCGACCTTGCTGGACACCATGTACCAGATTCCGTCTGAGCATGATGTTTCCAAGGTGGTCATCGATGAAAGCGTGATCAGCGGTGATTCCGAACCGTTCAAGATCTACGCCAACACCGATCATGCCAAGGTTGTGCCGGAGGATTGACTCCGGCGAGATCGAGCAAACTGGTGAAAACTGAAAGGGGCGTTTAACGCCCCTTTTTCATTAGAGTGCAATGGCTAGCAACCGGCTTTAGACCCTGTAAAAAGATTGCAATTTTCGCCTGCGCCCCAATGATGGGTGATATGCTGAATTAAATGCTGTCAGAGGATTCCCTATGACCCGTGTATCTGAAGAAACTGTGCAAGATTACCCGCTGCTTCCATTGCGCGATGTGGTGGTGTTTCCGCACATGGTGGTCCCGTTGTTCGTGGGCCGTGATAAGTCCATTCAAGCCCTTGAGGCGGCGATGGAGGGCAGCAAGGAAATCCTTCTGGTTGCCCAGAAAGACGCTTCCACCGATGAGCCGGGTGCCGGCGATGTGTTTTCCATGGGCACTCTGGCGACGGTGCTCCAGATGCTTCGTCTTCCGGATGGCACGGTCAAAGTGCTGGTGGAAGGTAACGCCCGCGCCAGCATCACCGATATTTCGGAAGCTGAATACTTGTCTGGCCAGGCCATTCTGATGGATGAGGAAACGCTGCCGGAGCGTGAAGAAGACGTTCTCACCAAGACCCTGATGGATGAGTTTGAAAAGTACGTCAAGCTCTCCAAGAAAGTGCCGTCGGAAGTTTCCAATGCGTTGACCGGCATCACTGAGCTGGAGCGTCTGGTTGACACCATGGCTGCTCACCTGGATATGCGGATTCCGGAAAAACAGGAGCTGCTCGAAGCACTCGATGTGCGCAAACGCGTCGATCTGCTTCTGGGTAAACTGGATGGTGAAATTGATCTGATTGAGGTTGAAAAGCGCATCCGTGGCCGCGTTAAAAAGCAGATGGAGCGCAGTCAGCGCGAGTACTATCTGAACGAGCAGATGAAGGCTATCCAGAAAGAAATGGGTAACCTGGGCGAAGGCAACAACGATTTCGAAGAGCTTGAGCAGAAGCTCGAAGAAGCAGGACTGCCGGAAGAAGCTCGTAAAAAGACCGAGGCGGAGCTCAACAAGCTCAAGATGATGTCGCCCATGTCAGCCGAGGCGACTGTGGTTCGCGGTTACATTGACTGGATGTTGGCGGTGCCCTGGAAAAAACGCAGTCGCGTTCGCCATGACCTTGAGCAGGCCCGTGAGATTCTGGACAAGGACCACTACGGCCTGGACGAAGTCAAAAAACGCATTCTCGAATATCTGGCGGTGCAAAGCCGGGTGAAGAAGATTAAAGGGCCTGTGTTGTGTCTGGTTGGTCCTCCCGGTGTTGGCAAAACTTCGCTGGGTCAGTCCATTGCCCGGGCAACCAACCGTAAATACACGCGGATGGCGCTTGGTGGCGTGCGCGATGAGGCGGAAATCCGTGGCCATCGTAAAACCTACATCGGCGCTTTGCCCGGTAAGTTGCTGCAAAAGCTGTCAAAAGTCGGGGTCAAAAACCCGCTGTTCCTGTTCGACGAGATCGACAAGATGGGTATGGATCACCGCGGTGACCCAGCATCTGCGTTGCTGGAAGTGCTGGATCCTGAACAGAATCACACCTTCAACGACCATTATCTTGAAGTCGATTATGATCTCTCCGACGTGATGTTTGTTTGCACCTCCAACTCCATGGACATTCCATCGGCGTTGCTGGACCGCATGGAGATCATTCGGATCCCCGGTTACACCGAGGATGAAAAGGTGAACATCGCCTTGCGCTATCTGTTGCCAAAACAGATCAAGGCAAATGGTCTGCGCAAGAACGAATTGAACCTTTCGGAGGCGACTCTGCGCGACCTGATTCGCTATTACACGCGAGAGGCGGGCGTACGGGGCCTGGAGCGGGAGATTGCCAAGATCTGCCGCAAGGTCGTCAGGGAGCACGTTGAAAGCAACGACAAGGCCTCTGTGACCCTTACCCAGGAGATGCTTGAGGACTACTCAGGGGTCAAGAAGTTCAAGTACGGTCTTGCTGAAGAGAAAAACGAGATAGGGCAGGTGACCGGACTGGCATGGACTCAGGTTGGCGGCGAGCTGCTGACCATTGAGTGTGCATTGACGACCGGTAAGGGACGAGTGGTTAAAACCGGCTCCCTCGGTGATGTCATGCAGGAATCGATTCAGACGGCTTTGACAGTTGTGCGCAGCCGGGCTGCGGGTCTCGGAATCAGCGATGATTTCCATGAAAAGCACGATCTTCATGTGCACGTTCCGGAAGGTGCAACGCCAAAAGATGGCCCCAGTGCCGGTATTGGCATGTGCACAGCGTTGGTTTCTGCACTGACCAAAATACCGGTTCGGGCGGACGTTGCGATGACCGGTGAAATCACCTTGAGAGGTCGCGTTTTGCCCATTGGCGGCCTGAAAGAGAAGCTTCTTGCGGCCCATCGGGGCGGTATCAAAACCGTGATTATCCCTGATGAAAATGTCAGGGATCTCAAAGAGATACCAGAGAACATCAAAGAGTCTCTGGAGATCATTCCGGCGAAGTGGATTGATGAAGTTCTGGATGTTGCACTGGCGTATCCGCCGGAACCCCGCACTGCCGATACGACCGAAAAGGGCACTTCATCGAAAGCAAGTGATGATGCCGGCGATGCTGCAGAGCGCATAAATACACATTAAACCCGGGATGAGTTGTTGACATGCCTGAGAGCCCGTTGGTATAACTGTTTCGCCGTGAAGCAGCCAATACCAAGGGCTCCCGCGCAGTAAGTGCCTATTCCGAACACCGGTTAAATACCGAAAGGAATAAGAAAACTGAAGAATGGAATTCTCCGACCGCTTATGCGATAGTCGGGAACGTCCTCGAAAAACAAACCGACCTAGAACATCTTCAACCTGAAATCGAAGGGGTTTAGTGTGAACAAGTCCGAACTGATCGATGCAATTGCAGAGTCCGCAGACATTTCTAAAGCAGCAGCTGGCCGTGCGCTGGATGCTATGACCAACTCCATCACCGGTGCTCTGAAAAAAGGCGACCAGGTTACCCTGATCGGCTTTGGTACCTTTTCTGTGAAGGACCGCGCCGCTCGTACCGGCCGTAATCCGCAGACTGGCGCTGAAATCAAGATCGCGGCCTCCAAAGTGCCTGGATTCAAAGCAGGCAAGGCCCTGAAAGACGCCGTTAAGTAAAGGCTCTTTTTTTGGCAGCTTTCGCTTGCGGAGGCTGCCACAAGAATTCAAGGCGCATTCCGTACAGGGTGCGCCTTTTTGCGTTTGAAAGGAGCAACCGTGTTTGCACCTTGCGACTTCCACCAGCAGAACCTTGACAGGGATTCAGTAACAACATGCTTCAAGATATTCGGGATAATGCCCAGGGCACCATCGCAAAGGTGATTATCGGCCTTTTGATCGTTTCTCTGTCGATCTGGGGGATGGATGCCATCATTGGAGGATTTTCCGGAGAGCCGGAAGTGGCTACCGTAAATGGGGAATCCATTACCGAGCGGGAGTTTTTGCGAACCGTTCAGTTAGAGACGCAGCAGCGGCTTGGTCAGATGGATGATCCAGACCCTGCAATGCTCGACGAAGACCAGATTCGTCGTGACGTACTTGAGGGGCTGATTCAGGAGCGGGTACTTATTCTGGACGCACAGGATCAGGGCCTGGAGTTGTCAGACGCCGACATTGACGCCCTGATCACCCAAATGCCTCAGTTTCAGGTGGATGGTCAGTTTAACCGGGACCGGTTTGTTGGCACCGTGCGCAACATCGGCATGGGTGTGGGCGAGTTCCGCGAGAACATGCGCAAGAATTATGTGATCAACCAGATTCGTGCGTCCATTTCCCAAAGTGGTGTTGTGGCTGGTGAAAATGCGGCTCAGTTGCTGCGCATTCAGAATCAGACCCGTGACTTTCGGGTGCTGACGGTTGGTGCAGACAGTCTGGCCGATAAGATTGTTGTCACAGACGATGATATTCAGGCGTTCTATGACGAAAACGCTGCTGAGTTCCGTGAGCCGGAACAGGTCGACGCGGCGTATCTCACCTTATCGCTGGGCGCTCTGGCAGAGGCCATCGAAATCAGTGATGAAGACCTGCGAGCCTATTACGATGAACGGGCCGAAGAGTTTGCCAGTGAGGAGCGCCGGGCTGCCCACATTCTGATTGAGCCGGATGACGAAGCTGAGGCAACCCTGGAGACGATTCAGGAACGCCTTGACGCTGGTGAATCGTTTGCTGACCTGGCCCGGGAGTATTCGGTTGATACGGTCTCTGCCCGTGACGGCGGCGATCTTGGTTTCGCCGGACGAGGTGTCTATGAGGGCGCATTTGAAGAAGCTCTGTTTACCCTGGAAGAAGGGGTGATTTCTGAGCCAGTTGAAACCGGCTTCGGTATTCACTTGATTCGTGTGGAAGAGATTCGTCGTTCAGATGTTCCTTCTTTTGACCAGTTGCAGGCAGAGTTGCGGGATGAATTGGCGCGGACTCGCGCCAGTGAGCGCTTTGCGGAAGTGCGCGCTCAACTCGCGGACGCTGCCTATGCTGCGGAAGACCTGGCAGGCCCGGCTGAGGAGTTGGGGCTGGAGGTTCGCACCGTTGAAGGCGTTACCCGGGACGGTGGTGCAGCCCCGTTCGATCACGCCGGCCTCGTTCGCCAGCTGTTTTCCGACGACGTGCTTGAAGGTGGCTTTAACACCGAGCTGATCGATGTTGGCGATAATGTGTCTGTGGTGGCGCGTGTAAGTGAGTATTTCGAACCGCGCCAACGGGAACTGGCGGATGTTCGTGATGAGATTCAGGGCATGCTTGAAGCCCGCAAGACTCGAGAAGCTCTGGAAGCCAGGGCAGATGAACTCCTGGCGGCGATCGAGTCTGGCAGTGCACCTGAGACGCTGGACGCGGGTGACTGGCAGGAGTTTGAGGCACAGGGCCGGGAAGGCTCCGGACTGAGTTCCTATGTGGTACAGCGTGTGTTCACTCTGTCCCGCCCAGAGGCAGGTCAGCCGACGGTCGGTAAGGCGGTTGGCCAGAGTGAAGCCGCGATCATACTGGTTGATGCGGTCAACGAAGGCGATGTGGATAAGGAGGGTGCTGAGTTCCAGCAGCTGCACCAGTTCCTGACCCAGCTAGAAGGGCAGCGTGAATACACCGCCTACCAGCAGTATCTCAGAAATACCGCCGAGGTAAGTCGGGACTGATCGCAGATGGTCCAACGGTGAACAAAAAAGGGTGCTTCGGCACCCTTTTTTTATGGCTGTCAGCTGAGGGGGAAGCGGGTGGCTTTCAGGCTTTCCTTGATTTTCTTCAAATGGTCGAGGAAATCCGGTCCGCGTTTAAGAGTGACGCCGGTGGCAAGAATGTCGATCACCGTCAGGTGGATAATCCGGGACGACATCGGCATATAGACCTCGGTGTCTTCCGGGGCAGTGACGCCGAGTACCGCTGTGCAGGCTTCTGCCATCGGTGAATCAGGGTTAGTGATGCCGATAACGGTTGCGCCGTTGGCTCTGGCCAGGTGGGCTATTTCGACGGCCTCTCGGGTGCGCCCGGTGTAGGAAATCAGAACAATGGCATCACCCACTCCGGCGCCGGCAGCGACCATGCGCTGCATCAGGGCGTCGTCGTAGGATGAGACCGGAATGTTAAAGCGGAAGAACTTGTGTTGGGCATCCATCGCGACCGAGGCCGATCCACCCATGCCGAAGAAGCTGATCTGTTTGGCCTGTATCAGGTAGTCGATCACCGTGGCAATGGCCTGTGGATCGAGAGCTTGCCGGGCTTTGTCGAGGCTGGCGATGGTGCTCAGCATAATCTTGTTGGCAAATTCCGCGACCGTGTCGTCGGGCTCGATGTCCTGCCCGACATATGGGGTGCCGGTAGCGATGCTCTGGGCCAGGCGAATCTTGAAATCTGGAAAACCTGTGGCGGAAAAGCCCCGGCAAAAGCGGTTGACTGTTGGCTCGCTGACATTGGCCGCCCGTGCAAGCGCTGCGATGCTATAGCGGGTAGCGGCACTCGGGTCTCGCAGAATGGCCTCAGCAACCTTGCGCTCGGATTTGTTGAGGGTCTCCAGACGGTTCTGAATGTCTGCCAGCAGATTGTCGTCTCGGTGCGCGGTATTTGCTGCCATGCCTTGTGTACTCCCTGGTATGCAGGCAATTAAGGTTCAAAAGCCGGCGGATTATACCGTGCTTTGATGCGTTATCGGGTAGTAATTATATCAGCATTGGCGGTCCCACTTGGAATGTGGGCTGGCGGGTGTCATTATTTGGGTAAAGTTACGCAATAGTTACGTCAGGACGAATGGTGACGGCCGGGAGAAAGGGAATGGCGGGTAAGGTGCAGACGTCTTGCGATCTTATGGTGTTTGGTGCTTCAGGCGATCTGGCGCAGCGTAAGCTGTTCCCGGCGCTCTATCAGCTTGACCGGGCAGGTCTGCTTGCGCCAGACAGCCGGATACTGGCGATTGCCCGTGCACAGGCCAGCGAGCAGGACGTGCGCGCAAAGCTCAAGGCAAAGCTGAAGGAGCTGGTCAAGCCGGAGGAGTTTGATGATGCCCTGGCAACGGAGTTTGTCCAACGGGTCAATTATCTCAGGCTCGAGTTTACGGACACCGAAAGCTACTCACAGCTGAATAGCTGGCGTGCTGATAGCAATCAGCTGATCGTGTACATGGCCACTCCGCCGGCGATGTATGGTGTGATTGCGCGCAACCTGCGGGATCAGAGTTGCTGTACCGAGCGCACGCGCGTCGTCGTGGAAAAACCCATCGGCCATGACCTTGAGTCCTCCAAAGTGATTAATGACGAACTGGCGGAGGTGTATCGGGAGAGCCAGCTGTTTCGTATCGATCACTACCTGGGCAAGGAAACCGTTCAGAACCTGATTGCCCTGCGCTTTGCCAATAACCTGTTTGCCTCCCAGTGGGATCAGAACCACATCTCTCACGTTGAAATCACCGTTGCTGAAGCCATGGGTATTGAGGGGCGCTGGGGCTACTTTGACAAGGCGGGCCAGATACGGGACATGATCCAGAACCATCTGCTGCAGTTGCTGTGTCTGATCGCCATGGACCCGCCATCGGACCTGTCTGCAGACAGTATCCGGGATGAAAAGGTCAAGGTACTGAAAGCCTTGAAGCGAGTCACGCCGGACCTCATGGAGCAGTCAGTAGTGCGCGGGCAGTACACCGCCGGCACCAGCAACGGCAAGCCCGTGCCCGGCTACCTGCAGGAAGAGGGCGCCAACAAAGGCAGCGAGACCGAAACCTTTGTTGCCCTGAAAGTGGAAATCGACAATTGGCGCTGGTCAGGCGTACCCTTCTATATTCGCACTGGTAAGCGAATGCCGGAGAAAATGTCGCAAATCATCATTCACTTCAAGCCGGCACCCCATTACATCTTTGATCCGGATCAGAAGCATCTGGCCAACAACAAGCTGATAATACGACTGCAACCCGATGAGGGCATGGCTCTGAAAATTCTGACCAAGGACCAGGGTCTGGATAAAGGTATGCGATTGCGCCAGGGGCCGTTGGAACTGACGTTCTCTGAAACCTTCGATACTGAGCGGATTCCCGATGCCTATGAGCGTTTGTTGTGGGAGGTTATGCGGGGTAACCAGTACCTGTTTGTGCGCCGTGACGAAGTGGAGCATGCCTGGCGATGGGTGGACCAGATTATCAGCAACTGGCACGACAGCGGTGAACCACCCAAGCGTTATGCCGCGGGCACCTGGGGGCCGGTTGCCTCGATAGCGATGATTACCCGGGACGGCAGGAGTTGGTATGAAGACGCCTGAGCTCATGTTGCCAGAGGGCATTCAAACCTGCTTTCTGGAGAGTGCCGATGCGGTGGCGGTCCAGCTGGCCCGGGATGTCGCGGAATTTCTAAGGCAGAGGCTTGAGGCATCTCCCCGGGTGACGCTGGTGGTCTCTGGTGGCTCGACACCCGTGCCGTTTTTTCAGGCGTTGCGAAGCGAGACCCTGGACTGGTCGAGCGTCAATGTGGTGCTGGCGGATGAGCGCTGGGTGCCGGAAGGTGATCCGGCCAGCAATACCTCGCTGGTCAGAACGCACCTGCTGCAAGGCGCAGTGGCCAACGCCAGATGGATCCCCTTGAAGGTGGCGGGCGATGATCCGAGTCAGGCCAGGTCGGCCATCGAATCCGTGCTGGCCAAGCTTGAACTGCCGGTGGATGCTCTGATTCTGGGGATGGGGAATGACGGTCACACGGCATCACTGTTCCCGGATGCTCCGGAACTGGCGCAGGCGATGAATGCGCAACCGGGCCAGCGCATCGCCGTGATGACGCCGCCGTCCCAGGCACACCCGCGAGTGACGCTGACCAAGCCGGTCCTGGCTGGCGCCCGATTCATTGCGTTGCACCTTAAAGGTCAGGCCAAGCTCGAAACCCTGTCGCGGGCTGTCTCTGATATCCACGACTGGCCCACCATGCCGGTACGGGCATTTCTGAAGCCTGGCTTGCGCGTGTATTGGAGCCCCTGAACCGGACTGGCCTGATCATCAAGGAGACTGCTATGCCACAAGTATCCATGGAACATCGCGAACAAATCAGAGCTGTGTTGACGGCTTCGCCCTTGATACCGGTCATCACCATTGATGACCCGGAGGATGCGATACCCCTGTGTCGAGCCCTCGTTGACGGTGGCCTCAAGGTGCTGGAGATTACGCTTCGGACCGAGTTTGGTGTGGACGCTATCCGTCAGGTGCGCCAAGCGCTGCCTGAGGCTTTGGTCGGGGCTGGCACGGTCACAAGCATTGCCCAGTATCGGCAGGTGGAAAGTGCGGGCGCCCAGTTTGTTATCACGCCGGGCGTTACCGAGGCCATTCTGGATTTTGGCGTGACCTCCGAAGCGCCCTTGTTGCCGGGTATTGCGACCGCATCTGAACTGCTGATGGGCTATAGCCACGGGTACCGGTATTTCAAGTTGTTCCCGGCGGAGGTGTCGGGCGGGATTTCGGCGCTGAAAGCCTTTTCAGGGCCCTTTCCCGATGTGGTGTTCTGCCCGACGGGCGGTATTCGGCAGAATACCGCCTCCGCCTATCTGGCGCTGGAGAACGTGGCCACCGTTGGCGGTACCTGGCTGACGCCCGCGGATGCCATCGCCAACAAGGATTGGGCGCGGATCACCGAAATCGCGCGCGCCAGCCTTGCCAGTCTCGAAAAGGTGTGATGAATTCCGTGTTCAGCGGATGTCTGAGCCAACCTGAACAATCTTCATGGAGTTGGTGCCACCCTGAGCGTTGACGTAATCGCCTTTGGTGATCACGACCAGATCACCCGTCTTGACGACGCCACGCCTCTCCAATTCCTTGATCGCCAGCGCATTGACCTGCTCGTGTGCCAGTTTGGCTGAGTCGAAGGGGACCGTCTGAACACCCCGGAACAGTGCCACCCGGTGCTGTGTGGAATGGTGACGGGAGAAGGCGAAGATGGGCAGACTGGATTTGATTCTGGACATCAGGCGAGGCGTGGATCCGGTTTCCGTCAGGCAGATGATGGCTGCCACGCCTTGCAGGTGGTTGGCCGCATACATCGCCGACAAGGCGATGGCTTGATCCACTTTTTCCATGCTTTCGTGAATTCGGTGTTTTGACTGGTGCATGGAGGGCTGGCGCTCAGCGCCCAGGCAGATGCGCACCATGGCTTCGACCGCTTCCCGCGGGTAGTCGCCGACGGCGGTTTCGGCCGACAGCATGACGGCGTCGGTGTAATCCATGACCGCGTTGGCGACGTCAGACACCTCGGCCCGTGTTGGCATCGGATTGGTGATCATCGATTCCATCATCTGGGTGGCGGTGATCACGGCCCGATTGAGAACCCTGGCCCGTGAAATAATGTGCTTTTGTACGCCCACCAGTTCGGCATCGCCGATCTCCACGGCCAGGTCGCCCCGTGCCACCATCACGGCATCAGAGGCTTCAATCACGGCATCCAGGGCGGCGTTGTCATGGGCCAGCTCGGCACGCTCTATTTTGGCGACAAGGCCGGCCTCGGAGCCCGCTTCTTTAAGCAGACGACGGGCAACGTGCATATCTTCTGCGGTGCGCACAAAGGATACCGCGACATAGTCCGCGCCTAACTGAGCTGCGGTGACGATATCGCGCTTGTCCTTATCGGTCAGGGCATCGGCCGACAAGCCGCCGCCGCGTTTGTTCAGGCCTTTGTTGTTGGACAACGGGCCTCCGATCATCACGGTGGAGGTAATGCTGTGGGCATCGACGGCGTTGACTTCCATTTCGATGCGGCCGTCGTCCAGAACCAGAATGTCGCCGGGGGTAACATCGTTGATCAGCTCTTCGTAATCAATGCCAACCCGCTGGTCGGTGCCGGCTTCTTTATCCATCGAGGCGTCGAGCACAAAGGTCTGGCCTCGCTGTAGGGTTACCTTGTTGTCGGTAAAGCGGGCGATGCGCAGTTTCGGGCCCTGCAAGTCGGCCAGCAGGGCAACATATCGGCCTTGAGCGGCTGCGGCCGCGCGCACTCGCTGGGCGCGCTCTATATGTTCCTCAGCACTGCCGTGAGAAAAGTTCAGGCGGGTAACATCAACACCGGCCGCGATAATACCGGCCAGCGATTCCACGCTGTCGGTGGCCGGGCCAAGGGTGGCTACAATTTTGGTGCGCCTGAGCATAGTGCGTGTCCTTAATGTGTGTTCACATCGATAAATGGCTTGAGTATTGCTGATTGAACCTGAAAGACTTCCAGCAAGGAAGTACACTTACGTAGCGTGCCCATCAAAAATGGAGGGAACCATGCAGCCCAGAGTCTTGAAGGTCACCAACCGTATTATCGAACGGAGCCGGGCATCTCGCCAGGCCTATCTGGCCAGAATGGCGGCGCTCGGAGACCAGGAACCGCACCGGGGCACATTGTCCTGTGGCAACCTGGCCCATGGTTTCGCCGCCTGCCAACAGGGTGACAAGGATACCCTGAAGCTGATGAACCAGGCCAATGTGGCCATGGTCTCCGCTTATAACGACATGCTGTCTGCCCACCAGCCGTATCATCGCTTCCCCGACGTCATTCGCGAAGCGGCCCACCGCATGGGTTCAGTTGCCCAGTTTGCCGGCGGCACCCCGGCCATGTGCGATGGGGTCACTCAGGGTCAGCCGGGCATGGAGCTCAGTCTGTTCTCCCGCGACACCATCGCCATGAGCACGGCGGTAGCGCTGAGCCACAATATGTTTGATGCGGTTATGTTACTGGGAATATGTGACAAAATTGTGCCCGGCCTGTTGATCGGAGCGCTCAGTTTCGGTTATCTGCCGGCCGTTTTTGTGCCTGCCGGGCCCATGCCCTCGGGGCTGCCCAACAAGGAAAAACAGCGGGTGCGCCAGCTCTATGCCGAAGGCAAGATCGGCAAGGATGAATTGCTGGAAGCAGAAAGCGAGTCTTATCACAGCCCGGGTACTTGCACCTTTTACGGCACGGCCAATTCCAATCAAATGCTGGTTGAGGTGATGGGGCTGCATGTGCCGGGCGCGGCGTTTATTCACCCGAATACCCCGCTGCGGGACGCACTCACGGAGGCCGCTACCGAGCAGATTATCCGGTTGTCCCGGCCCCAGGGCGGCAGGCTTGGGCTGGCGGATATGGTGGACGAAAAGGCCATTGTGAACGCGCTGGTGGCTTTGCTGGTCACCGGTGGCTCGACCAATCACACCATTCACTGGATTGCGATAGCACGCGCCGCAGGCATCATTATTGACTGGAACGACTACTCGGAACTGTCGTCAGTGGTGCCGTCGATGACTCGCATCTACCCGAACGGTCAGGAAGACATCAATGCCTTCCACGATGCTGGCGGTACTTCCTTTCTGATTCGAGAGCTGCTGGATGCGGGCTATCTGCATGAGGATGTGAATACCGTGATGGGGCCGGGGCTGAGTCAGTATGGTCAAAAACCCCAACTGTCTGATTCTGGTTTAACCTGGCAGCCCGCGCCCGAGAATAGTCTGCGCCCCGATGTGCTCAGCAGTGCCAAACAGCCTTTCGCCGCCAATGGCGGCTTGAAAGTGCTGGAGGGAAACCTGGGGCGGGGGGTGATCAAAGTGTCTGCGGTGGCTGCGGAGCACCACTGTGTGGAAGCCCCGGCCGTGGTCTTCAATGATCAGAATGAGCTGAAGGCAGCCTTCGACGCAGGGGATCTGGACCGCGACTGCGTGGTGGTGGTGCGGTTTCAAGGGCCCAAGGCCAATGGTATGCCAGAGCTGCACAAACTGACGCCTTACCTGGGTGTTCTGCAAGACCGGGGGTTCAAAGTTGCCCTGGTGACCGACGGTCGGATGTCCGGTGCCTCCGGTAAAGTGCCGGCGGCGATACATGTCTACCCGGAGGCGCTCGACGGCGGGCCCCTGGCCAGGATTCAGGCTGGTGATCTGGTGTGTGTAGATGCGATCAATGGCACTCTGAGTGTCCGGCTGGATGAGGGCGCCCTGGCCGCGCGCGAGGTGGCCACCCAGGATCTGAGCGCCCACCATCAGGGCTACGGCCGCGAGCTGTTCGGCTGGATGCGCCGTGGCGCCAGCAACCCGGAGCAGGGTGCCAGCGCGTTCTGGACCCACGAGGCGTGATCACCAAGGCGTTTGCGCTGGTCGGGGACATTGGTGGCACCCATGCCCGCTTTGCCCTGGTTGAAAAGGGCTCAGTGACGCTGCTGGACACGCGTATTCTGAAATGCAGCGACTATGCCGGTCCGCAAGCCGCTATCGCCGACTATCTTGCCGGCGTTTCTGCACCGGTGACTGAGGCCTGCTTTGCCATCGCGGCTCCGGTTGTTGGCCATATGGTTTCGATGACCAACAATCACTGGCGCTTTGACACCGAAGAGTTACAGAAAGCCTTCGGCTGGCACCGTTTCAGACTGGTGAATGACTACACGGCGATGGCCCTGGGTGTGGTGCACGTGCCCGGGCATAAGCTGGTGCCCGTGGGGGCTCTCGCGGAGCGGCAGCCTGGCCCGTTGCTGATTATGGGGCCAGGCACTGGGCTTGGCATGTCCGCGTTGATCCCGGCTCATGCGGGTTGGGTGCCTTTGGCTACCGAAGGTGGTCATGTCGACTTCGCGCCGGCCGACGAAACGGAATCTCAGGTTCTGAATCATCTGCGGGCGCAGTTTGGCCGGGTGTCGGTGGAGCGTCTGCTCTGCGGCGAAGGATTACTCAATATGTACCGGGCATTGGCCACAATCAAGGCGTTGCCAGCCACCCTGACAACGCCGGAGCAGGTCACCGCGGCTGCTGTTAATGGATCGAGTGATCTGGCACGGCAAACACTGCAGCGATTCTGCAAGATTCTGGGGCAAGTGGCCGGTAATGCCGCGCTGACACTGGGCAGTTTTGGCGGCGTGTATCTGTGTGGTGGCATCCTGCCTGCGATCCTGCCGTTTTTTCTGGCCAGCGGTTTCCGGGACGAGTTTGAAAACAAAGGCCGAATGCGGCCCTTGCTGGCGGCAACGCCGGTATGGGTAGGGCAGGACCCACTAACCGGTCTGTACGGTGCCGCGGCGGCGCTTGATCAGGTTGGGGGCCAGTGATGACAACGCAGACCAGCGAACTGGAGAGTCTTGGCTTTGAGGCGCTCGTTCGCAGGGTGCGGGCTTGCACGCTCTGCCGTGACCAGTTGCCGCACGAACCCCGGCCAGTGGTGCAGCTGTCGGAGTCGTGCCGTATTCTGGTGGTGGGTCAGGCGCCGGGACGAAAAGTGCATGAAACCGGTGTGCCCTTCAACGACCCGAGCGGTGATCGCCTGCGGCAGTGGATGGGCGTTGACCGGGAGGTTTTCTACGATGACAGCCGGGTGGCGATTCTGCCCATGGGGTTCTGTTACCCGGGAACGGGCAAGTCCGGCGATTTGCCACCCCGGCCAGAGTGCGCGGACGCCTGGCGCAGCGCGCTGATGGCCCGGCTGGCAAACATCCAGCTGACCCTGGTGATCGGGCAGTACGCCCACGCCTGGCATTTACCTGATCACCGGGGCTCGGTAACGGACAATGTCCGCGCCTGGGCGCAGTACTGGCCAGGCATTGTGCCGATGCCCCATCCGAGCCCCCGGAACAATCTCTGGCTCCGCAAGAATCCCTGGTTCGAGCAAGAGGTGGTGCCGCAACTGCAGGGCCGGGTCAGAGAGCTACTCTGACAGCGCCAGTCCTGCGCATTCTGGCAGGCGTCTCGGGGCTGTCTGGCAGATATACATGTCCAGTGCCCGTTGTTGCTCTTCGCTGATGTAAAGACCTTGCTTGGTTCTGCGCCAGAGTATGTCTTCGGCGGTCAGGGCCCACTCCTCAAAAATCAGGTAATCCACTTCTTTTTGCGACAGGGTTTCGGTGTACCAGTGGCCCAGGTCTTCCGGGCGCTGGCATCGGTTGAGAATCCGGTAGCTGTCGGTACCGTAACTGCGGGCGAAACGGCGTATCACGGCGCTGTTGAGCCATGGAAAGTCAGCGCTCAGTTTTGCTTCCAGTTCGGCGTGGTTGCCAAAATCGCCGCCGGGTAGCAGCGCCTTCTGGGTCCAGGATTTGCCGGAGCCGGGGAAATACCGACAAAGCTGATCAGTGACCGCTTCGGCCAGTTTACGGTAGGTGGTGATTTTGCCACCGAACACGGAAATTAGCGGTGCCAGGTCGTTTTTGTCGTCTACTTCAAAGGAATAGTCTCTGGATGCAGACTGCGCCGTGCCGCCCTCATCGTCCATCAGCGGGCGCACACCGGAATAACTCCATACCACGTCCTCAGGCGCCAGTTGTCGACGGAAATACTTGTTAACAATGGCGAGCAGGTAGTGGGTTTCTTCCGGTGATATGGCAGCCTCGCGCGGGTTGCCTTCAAAATCCACATCCGTGGTGCCGATAAGCGAGAACTGATCCTCATAGGGGATCACAAACACGATGCGATCATCCTGATTCTGCAGGATGTAGGCTTCGTCGTCCTGGTTCAGTTTTGGCACCACAATGTGGCTGCCTTTGACCATCCGGATTTGCTTGGGTGCTTTCATGCCAAGGCTTTCGCCGAAGATACGGCTTACCCAGGGGCCCGTGGCGTTGACGATAACCTTGGCCTTGATGGTGCGGTGATGGCCAGTGAGAGTGTCCTCCAGGGTTGCCTGCCAGCCATTGTTGTCGCGACTGGTATGCACGCAGCGGGTGCGAGTGAGTATAACGCCGCCTTTTTGCTTTGCGTTACGGGCTGACAATACGACAAGGCGGGCATCGTCGACCCAGCCATCGGAATACTCAAAGCCTTTGGTGATGTCCTGTTTGAGCGGCGAGTTATCCTTGAAACTGATGGCCCGTGAGCCCGCCAGCAATTCCCGCTTGGCCAGATGATCGTACAGAAACAGCCCGGTACGGATCATCCAGGCCGGTCGCAGGTGAGGCTGGTGTGGCAACCGGAAGCGCATGGGCCACATGATGTGAGGCGCGTTGGCAAGCAGTGATTCCCTCTCCGCCAATGCTTCCCTGACCAGACGGAATTCATAGTGCTCGAGATAACGCAGGCCGCCGTGAATCAGCTTGCTGCTGCTGGAGGAGGTCGCCGAGGCGAGGTCGTTCATTTCGCACAGTAAAACCTTCAGGCCCCGGCCTGCGGCGTCCATGGCGATGCCCGTGCCGTTGACGCCACCGCCGATCACCAGCAGGTCATACTGGTCAGGTTGTCCTGACGGTTGGTCTGCATCCATTCGTTGATTACTGCGTTCCATTGTCACCCGCGCCGCTCCTGATCGTCCTTCATGATAAGGTTCGATTATCAAAGAATGCGGCGGAAGGGTAAAGCGATGGCGTCACGGTCTGGTGTGAACGGCGACGCATTTCCTCGTCGCCGGGTTTGAATCCGGAATAAACCAATCACAGTGAGGCGGGTTTTCCGGCTTCTCGCCGCCTTGCTTGCCATTCTTCCTGGCTCTGGGCGGCCTCATCTCCGGACATGGAATCGATAATGTCGAAGTAGTCCGAGCTGAATGGATCGGCCATGACGGTATCCCGGGGTTTGACCCGCACCACGTGAACGGTCTGAACATTCTGGTGGTCAAATGCGCGCCAGTGCTGTTCGTCTTTGAGGAGGCTGTAACGATGCCCTTCCAGCTCACGGATGACGCGCTGAGTGTTGGTGGATCCGGCTCGCTCTATGGCGTCCCTGTATTGGTAAACAATGCTGTAAGCCGAAGCGGCAGACGACGACGGGCGCATTTCGTACCGACTGGAGAAGGCCTCGACAAACTCTTTGCCACGTTGGTAGTTATTCTCATAAGGCAGATTCCACACCCAGGGTGCTGCGCCAACCACACCTTCCATGATGGTCGGTCCGACCTGACGGGCCATGCCCAGTGTCAGGTTGGGCACCACCACTTGCATACGCTTGGTCAGCCCCATTTCGTAGGCGGCATTCAGGGCTCGCACCATGTCGTCACCGAACAATACCAGCATCAGGACCTCGGCATCACTTTGTTCAGCCTGCTCGAGAGCTTGCCGGAAGTCGGTAATCAGGGCTCTGGGAAAGGGTGTTTTTGTGCCCATGTGTGTTTCTTTGTCTTCCGTATTCGAGAACTTCCGAACTGATTCCTCAATGGACCAACCCCAGGTGTAATCGGCGGTAATATAAAAATAGTTTTGATCTTGATGGTGGCGATTCAGGTATTGGCTCAGTGCCTTGGCCGTCATCCAGGCATTATAGGGTTCCCGGAACATGTGGCTGTGGCCCTCACTTCCGGTTGTCGCGTTGGAATAGGTCAGGGTGCCGAAGTACAGCCGGTTTCGGTCTCGAGCAGCCTTGCCAGAGGAAATTGCTACAGCACTGGATACGCCGCCGAATACCATCTGTGCACCTTCACGGTCGATCAACTCGGCGGTATTCTTCGCGCCCTGATCGGGTTCGCCCCGGGAATTGCGGATCACCAGTTCCAGTGGTTGGCCCATGACGCCGCCGGCCTGATTGATTTCATCTACCGCCAGGAAGGCGCCCAGTCTTTGTTGCAGGCCCTGGTCTTTGTAGCGACCGGTCTGGGGATAGTTCAGGCCGATTTTGATGGTTTCGGCATAGACCACCGCGCTGCCCAGCAACAGGCACGTCGCCAGCAGAAGTTTATTGAACGTCATGTGGATGGATCTCCAGTGTGATGAACCCCGACATCGGGCTGTTGTTTTTGTTTGGTTCAAGCGAACCGTAGTGTCGGCGGTCGTTTAGTGCTCAACAATGGGACCAAAGTGGAAAATTGGGTAACAATTTGTAGGTCATTGATATCACAAGAAATGCACCAATGTGGTGCGAAGCTTGGGCGGTAGATCCCGCGAAGGCATCAAAATGGGGCGGTTCGGGCAGCACTGCCCGGGTCGTGGCTATTATGTGTTTCGTCGTGGGCTGTATTGCCGACCGCTATGCAGTTTCAGGCCCGATCCTTGCTGTGGCTTTAACCTTTCCGAGGGGGTGAAGGTGTTTGATTCGCCCCGATGTCCGGTCTGGAGATAGATGCAATGACTCTGAAAAGTAATGCCATGAAGTTGTCTGCCCGTGAGTTGGCCTGGTTGCCGGTATGGGGTCTAACAGGAAAGCTGTCGATGGGTTGGTCCTGTTTTCTTAACCGCAAGATGTACCAAACCAACGAACAGATTTTCGAGAATCTGGCGAAGACAAGGCGTGAAGCCCTGATCGGCTGGGCGGATCATAAATGGTCGTTTCTTGAGTCCATGTCTGCACGGCTCGGTGAAATGGAATCCGGCCTGCTCAAGGCTGCCGTGGGTAAGGCCGGTGCTCGCTTGCGTGACATATCCGAGTTGTTTGTGGTTGCCGAAGACGGCGTGGTGCTGGCCTCCAGTGTCAGTGGCCGCGAGGGCAAACAGGATCTGGCCCCCGGCGCGGTCAGGAGAGGCATTGCTGAGCGCTTTTTGCACGGCCCCTATCGGGACGCCGTAACGGGCGCGCTGGGTAAAACCACCAGTCGGTTCCACGATGTGGTGACACTGATGTTCTATCAGCCTATGTTGCTGGCGGATGGACGACGTGCGGCACTGTGCGCAAGAGTGCCCAACGATGTGATGAGCGACCTTATTCAGCGTGAGGCCGGCCATGTTTTCGAGGAATCCGGTGACAATTACCTGTTTATGATTGAGAGTCGGTTTGATTCGTCCATTCAGCCAGGCACCGCTTTGTCACGGTCCCGCTTTGAGGATGCCACGTTCAGCCATGGTGATAACCTGAAAGAGGGTATCGAGACCGGTTTTGGTGTGGTTCGCATCAGGGAACACACGGAATTCGAAATCAGGTTTACCGATCCGGCAACCGGCCGTTTGCACCCTGGGGTGCGGGAGACCATTGCCAACGGCGACAACCTTTATGTGAAGTACCCCGGTTACTCCGATTATCGCCACATCCCGGTAATTGGTAAGGGCATCACGCTGCAACTGCCGGGCTCGCCAGACACCTGGGGCATGATGTGCGAAGGCGATCTGGAAGAGGTCTACCGGCGCCGGTCCATCAGCTGGCGCTTGTCCAGCCGCCTGGGCGTGCTTGCAACGGCGCTCTGGCTTGTCAATCTGACCCTGGCCATCAGTGCTGTTCCGGTCTGGATGGAAGGTGCAATCAATGCCCTGGCGCTTGTTGCCATGGTACTCCTATTCAGGGCCGCAAGCGTCAAACCGGTGTCTGAACAGCTCGGTAACATGGGCGATATCATCCGCGATATCGCCGAAGGTGGTGGCAACCTGCAACAACGGATAGATCTGAGCAAAACTCGCCGTGATGAAAGTGGCGACCTTGCGCGCTGGACCAACAGCTTTATTGATAGCCTGGATGGAATGGTGGGGCAGGTTCTGACGTTGGCGTCTGGCTCACGACAGGCGAGCGATCAATTGGTACAGCATAATCGCTCAGCGAATGAGCGGGTGCAGTCGGTGCTGAATCATATTGATGAGATGGTTCAGGGTGCGAGCGTGCAGGGCGATGAAATTCAGAACGCGTCAACCACCGCGGAAGAAATGAGAGAAAGCATGGATGCGGTGGTGGCGAAGGCACAGGCTCAGTTTGCCCGGCTCAGCGAGGAAGCCAGGAGCATCCGTAATGTGATCAACCGGTCAGCAGAAGGCATTCGAGCGGCCAACGAGCGCACGGAAGAAATCGGTAAAACTGCCATGGTCATCAATGACATTGCCGCCCAGACCAACCTGCTGGCGCTGAATGCGGCTATTGAAGCGGCACGGGCGGGTGAGTCTGGCCGGGGCTTTGCGGTGGTCGCGGATGAGGTGCGCCAGCTGGCAAGCCGAACCGCCAGAGCGACGGAAGAAATTGGTCAGCGGTTGCAGGGCGTGCAGGATGAAACGCAGCGAGCGGTGTCTGTTATGGAAGAGGGTATTTCTGAAATGGAAGTCCGACTGTCAAAGGCAGAAGCGGCGGCTGAGGATAATTCTGATCTGAACACGATGGTCGGCAAACTATTCAGAGCGATTGCCAGTATTGAACAGACCAATCGTGAACAGGGTCGCCAGACCTCGGGTGTTTCCGAGAGTGCCGCTGCAATGCGCGGGGTTGTTGAGGAGCTGACCACAAGCTCCGAGCGTGCCCAAAATGCGGCCGTCAAACTACAACGGTTGACCGGGCAATTTCAGGTTTCTGCCGAGGTTGCCTGATGTCAGGCCGGAACCCGGAGAGCCTGTGTTCAGGCTGTCCTGGGAATTTCCGGATTAAACAAGTGGTAGCAGTTGCGACCATCCCGCTTTGAGCGGTACATGGCAATATCGGCGCCGTTGATGAGTTCCTGCACCGTGGTGCCATCCTCCGGGTACAGGCTGACGCCGATGCTTGAGCCGATCTGAACATGGTGCTCATTGATTCGATAGGGTGTGCGGTTGATGTCGAGGAGCCGTTCGGCAACGGCCAACACATCGTTCAGTGCTTCCATCTCGGGCAGCAGCACGATGAATTCGTCGCCACCCAGACGCGCAAGGGTGTCGTCTTCCCGCAGGCAGTCGTGGACTCGACGGGTGAACTGCAGCAGGAGTTCATCGCCCACCGCGTGGCCCAGGGTGTCGTTCACTTCCTTGAACCGGTCCAGGTCCATGAACATCACGGCCAGCAGCATTTCCTTGCGGTGGGCATGGCGAATGGCGTGCTCCAGGCGATCCTCCAGAAGCCTCCGGTTTGGTACTCCGGTCAGGGCATCGTAATAGGCCAACTGGCGGATCTGTTCTTCGTTCATGCGGTTCTGGGTGATGTCGGTAAACAATCCGGCGTAGTGGGTGGTATTGCCTACGTCATCGGTGATAGCCGTGATCGTCAGCAGTTCCAGGTAGAGTTCGCCGGTTTTTCGTCGGTTCCAGATCTCGCCACGCCAGTAACCATGAGTTGCCAGCGAGTGCCACATGCGTTTATAGAATTCCGTGTCGTGACGACCGGAGGACAAGAGTTCCGGCGTGCGGCCGATCACTTCCTCGGCGGTATAGCCAGTTAACTGGCTAAAGGCCGGGTTTACAAACTCGATGCGGACGTCTTTGTCGGTCACCATGATGCCCTCGAAGGACGACTCGATCACCCGCTCTGCCAGTTGCAGTGTCTGACGGGATTTCGCCAGGGCCTGATCCCGTTGTTCCAGGGTTTTGCGAAGGTCATCAAGGTACATCTGTTCGGCGCCCGCGAGCATGTCATGGTAGCCGATGAGGCCGGTCACCTCGTTGTGTTGATTCACCACCGCCAGGTGGCGTATGCGATGATCGATCAGCAGATCCCGGGCGCGAATCAGGGGATCGTCCTCACTAACGGTCAGCAAAGGGCGGGTGGCCAGTTTGCTGACCGGGGTGTTGCTGGTGTGGCGCGCAATAAAACGCACCATGTCTCGCTCAGTCAGAATGCCGAGGCCTTGCTCCGCGCAGCTTACCACTACCGCATCGGTATGATGACGATGCATGTCGACGGCAACTTCAGCCAGGGGTTGAGTGCCAGGTACCAGAATTGGCGGTCGGAGCACGGCAGATCGTACTTCTCTCAATCTCAGGTAGGGTTCAAGGCCCTGATTAAGTGCAATGTCAGTCTGAGACAGTATGCCGACGGGCAGCCCCGCTTCATTGGTTACCAAAAAATGCCGCTTACCGCTGTCTTTGAGCCTGATGGCAGCTTCACCGACGTCTGTGGAGCTGGGTAAGGAAAGCACCGGCGCGCTCATTACAGAACTGACCGGCCGATTGAAATGGACCGGATTGGCGAAGTCGACAGCCAGGGCATCATGCTCGGTCCAGATGCCGATGACCTGATCGTTGTCGCTGATCAGGATAGAGCTGACCAAATGCTCCGACATGCGCGCTGCCGCATCGGCTATGGTGGAATCCGGGGCACACTGCAGCAACAGCCCGCTGTGCATGATGCGCGATATGGGAAACGACCGTCCCTGGCCTGGCTCGGTCATTGTCTCAGTCATAGTGTTTATTCACGTCCTGCCTCAGCGGCTTTTACTTTCACGTAACTGCCGGGTGCATCTTCGATAATCGTCAGCTTGCCATCGCCGGGCTGGCGGGCAGGTACTTGCTCACCCTCGTAGGTCTGAATCCAGGTTTTCCAGTGGGGCCACCATGATCCCGGATGATGTTCGGCGTCTTCAAACCAGCGATCGGGGTCAGCGCTTACGGTGTCGTTTGTCCAGTAACCATACTTCTCTTTGTAGGGCGGATTGATCACGCCGGCAATGTGTCCGGAGCCAGAAAGTACAAATGTTACGTCACCGCCATACACTTTCGCGCCTTCATAGGTGGTCTTCCATTTCGCGATGTGATCTTGCCGGGCGGACAGGAAAAACGATGGCACCTGAACTTCTGCCAGGTTGATGGTTTCGCCGGCCATGGTCAGTGCATTGGGTTCAACCAGGCGGTTATGCAGGTACATTTCCCGCAGATAATAAGTGTGCATTCGCGCGGGCAGGTTGGTGCCGTCGGTATTCCAGTACAGCAAATCAAACGCAGCGGGCTTCAGGCCTTTGAGATAATTGTTGGTCCAGTAAGACCAGAACAGATCATTCTCACGCAGCAGATTGAACGTGAACGCCATGGCACGGCCGTCCAGGAACCCTTTTTTGTTCATGGCCCGCTCAATACCGCGGATGGAGTGATCATTAATGAACACGCCAATTCCGCCGGGGTCGGAAAAGTCCAGCAAGGTGGTCAGGTAGGTGGTGCTGACAATAGGGCTGCGCTGTTTTTTCTCCAGCCAGGCCATGGTGGAACCCAGTAGTGTGCCGCCGATACAGTAGCCAATGGCGTTCATCTGCTCCTCGCCGGTGGCTTCTTGCACGGCCTCGATGGCGGCCAGTGGGCCAAGGGCCATGTAATCATCCCAGCCTTTGTCTTTTTGCCCGGGCCCCGGATTGCGCCACGACACCACAAACACCGTTTGTCCCTGACTGACCAGCCAGCGGATAAAGGAGTTCTTCTCGGTCAGATCCAGGATGTAGAACTTGTTGATCCAGGGCGGAACGATCAACAGTGGCCGCTGGGCAACGGTTTGGGTGGTGGGTGAATACTGAATAAGTTGCATCAGTTCGTTCTGGTACACCACCTGGCCAGGTGTGGTGGCCAGATTGCCGCCGACCTGGAACGCAGACCGATCCGTCATGGCCACATTGAACAGGCCCGGATTCTGGCGTATGTCCTCAACGAGGTTGCGGGCACCATCCACAAGATTCATGCCTTTGCGCTCCCAGGTAATGCGCAGCACTTCCGGGTTAGACAAGGGGTAATTGGACGGCGACAGGGCGCTGGTCAGCTGACGGGCATAGAACAGCATCTGGTCGCGACTCGGGCCGGGTATCCCTTCCATGTTCTCAACCCAGTTGAGGAATGCTTTGGAATTGATCAGGTAGGCTTGTTGCAGCACGTCAAAAGGCAGGTGTTTTTGCCAGTCCTCAGCCAGAAAACGGCGGTCGTCCGGGTCTGCCAATGTCACTGGCTCGGGTTGTTTTCCGGTCAGTCTGGCCAGGGTGTAGCGCGCCAGACCCAGGTGTTTTTTGGTCAGGTCAATTTCGGCACTGGCAAATCTCAGAGGGTGCAGCAGCAGGTCTTGTGCCATGGTGCGATAGGCATCTGAGGCCTCACTCAGCGTAGATAGCTTGGCATCGTCAATCATGCCGGTATCGCCAAGGAAGTTCTCCAGCTGCTGCTGACCTTGGCGAACATTGTCCTCAAAGGTCTTGACCAGTTGGTTTGTTGTTTTGCTGATGAAGTCCAGACCAAACATGACAGGCTCCTGTCGGTGAATAAAAAAACGGTCGGACCGGCGATGCCAGTCCGACCCTTGCAGCGCAGAGCTGGTCAGGCTGTGGTCTTGCTTCCGCCGGTTTTGCTGGCCGGGGCCTTTTCCTTGGCCGGTTCCGGCGCGTCGGCGGCGAATACTTGCTGCACCTGCTCGCGGGTTTCATTCAGGTAGTCCTGCCAGGCTTTCCAGTCACTGGTGAATTGCTCGCTCAGCGATTTCAATGTTTCTGCCTGCTCGGAGGTGACTTGCTTCAGCCCATCCAGATCCCGGACTTCTGCGACTTTTTTGGCCTGTTCCATGGCCACGTCGGCGTAGCGGCGAAAGGCTTCCATTTGCATCTCGGTGGCCTTGCTGAACTGGGCGAACAGGGTTTCATTAAGACGGTTGGCTTTGTCGAACATATCAGTGTTCATTGTTAACAACTCCTTTGTAAGGGATGGCTAGATGGACTAGCTTACGCGAAAGTCAATGACACGATTTTGACAGGCGTCAAACCAGAATTCGGCATATTCTCTAGGGTGAGGCTGATTCATTACCTAAAAGGAAAGCACGATGACCAACCGCATAGCCGAACTGGAAACCCTGAAGGCGGATCTCGAGGCCAGACTGGCCCGTTACGAGGCTCATCAACGGCGTGAAGCCGGCGCGCTTGATAAGGATTCTGAGGAGCGGGCCGCACAGACACAAAACGACGAAGTAGTGGACTCCCTGGAGCAGGAAACCCGGGTGGAACTGGTGCAGATAGCCCGTGCCCTGGATCGCATCAACAATGGCCTGGGGGATGAGTGCGAGGGTTGTGGCGAAGCAATCGACCCAAGACGTTTGCAGGTCTTGCCATATACCACGGTTTGTGTAAATTGCGCCGGTGACTAAACATTCCGACGTAATCCAACGAACCAGAGTGGTAACACATGACTGATCAGCAGGCGGCAGAGCAAAACTTAGAGGGGTTACCAAAAAGCCAGGTGATCGGCCTGATACTGGGTGCTGTGTTTTTGTTGATAACCTGGATTGTGCCAGCTCCTGAAACAATGGGTCAGGAGGCCTGGGCCGCGCTGGGATTGATGTTATTAATGGCCACCTGGTGGTCAACTGAAGCCATTCCCATCCCGGCCACCGCGCTGTTGCCCATCGTGCTGGTACCGGCACTGGGACTGGGCACCATCGGCCAGGCTACCTCGCCCTATGCCAACCCGATTATCTTTCTGTTTTTGGGTGGTTTTACCCTGGGGCTGGCCATGCAGCGATGGAACTTGCATCGTCGGATCGCTCTGTTGACGCTCAGGGCTGTAGGTGATCAACCCAGGCGCCAGATCGCCGGATTTATGCTGGCAACCGCGTTTCTCAGCATGTGGGTGAGCAATACTGCTACCGCTATCATGATGCTGCCGATCGGTTTGTCGGTGGTGGCCATGATGGATGCGTCCAACCCGGAGGGCGTGCGTCGTTATGCGACTGCGCTGCTGCTGGCGATTGCCTATTCCGCCAGTATTGGCGGGATTGCCACGCTGATCGGGACGCCACCCAACGCCCTGTTGGCCGCGTATCTGAGCGAGAATCAGGGAATTTCCGTGGGCTTTGCGCAATGGATGCTACTGGGCGTTCCGGTGTCTGTGGTCATGTTGGTACTGGCGTGGTGGTGGCTGACCCGCAAAGATTTCGGTGTGGGTGGCTCGGCAGACAGTGGTGAAATGATTCGGGCGGAGCTGGCCAAACTGGGCGCCATGAGCCGGGGTGAAAAACTGGTAGCCCTGGTATTCGTCACAACCGCTGCCGCCTGGATTTTCCGCCCTTTACTGTCGGCCAACCTGATGCCCTGGTTGAGCGACACCGGCATTGCCATCGCTGCCGCAATCGCCATGTTCATTATTCCGGTCAACAGTAAGGAGCGGGTGTTTGTTCTGGACTGGGATTCAGCCAGCAAACTGCCCTGGGGTGTTTTACTGCTGTTTGGCGGTGGTTTGGCTATGGCCGGCGTGATCAGTAGCTCGGGGCTGGCAGAGTGGATCGCTGCAAGCCTGGGTGTCGCTGGCGTGTTGCCCACGCTGCTGATGATTGCTCTGGTGGCGACGGTCATTATCTTTTTAACCGAAGTTACCAGCAACACGGCGACCGCTGCTGCCTTTCTGCCATTGCTGGGCGCGCTCGCCATGTCTCAAGAGGTGTCACCACTGTTGCTAACCGTGCCGGCGGCGATTGCGGCAAGTTGCGCCTTTATGATGCCGGTGGCAACGCCGCCCAACGCCATTGTGTTTTCAAGCGGTCATATGAACATATCCGACATGATTCGTGCGGGCTTCGCCCTGAATCTGATGGGTGTGGTCGTGGTTACTCTGATCAGCTATGCGCTGTTGGGTATGGTCTTTACGCTTTGATAGATGCTGTATCTCGGGCTCGGGATTATGATCCCGGGCCCGCTCACCCTGCCGCCTCGACCGAGGCATGAACCAGTTCTCAAACCGCCCCATCAAGCCCCCCTGTGCAGCGACAGATTTGAGGCACAGTTATCTTTAAGCCCGTCGTGATTTCGGTATCTTACCGTAACAACATGTAACACGATAAGTTGCACACCTAATAAAAACAGGGACTTTCCAAAATGCTGCTGGTGCTGGCCGGATCCATTCTCACGTTCACCATGGTGCAGGAAGCAACCGAGGTCGAGCCATTTGACCGTGGCACCATCGTATTACAGCAAGACGTTGATCCTACCGACGTACGTCTTCGCTCCGACATTCGTGTTGAACCCCTGGTGGAGCAGAATTTCCGGAACATCGTTCGCCAGGCGTACGACTACAGTTGCGGCAGTGCAGCATTAACCACGGTTTTGAACTTCTATCTTGGCCGCAATCTGTCTGAGCGGCAGGTGATGGAAGGGCTGCTCCATTATGGCGAAAGCGAGCGCATTGTTGAACGACGGGCCTTTTCCATGCTCGACATGAAGCGGCTGGTTACAGCGCTTGGTTACCCTTCCGGCGGCTTCCGGGCAAAAATTGACGATCTGATGGAGCTGGATCACCCGGCTATCGTTCCGATTGACCACGCCGGATTCAAACATTTTGTGGTACTCAGAACCATTCGTGATGGTCGTGTGTACCTGGCAGATCCAGCCGTAGGCAACATCTCCTTTACCCTGGATCAGTTTCAGGAAAAGTGGGACGACAACGTTCTGTTCATTGTTTTTCCGGGTAGTGACAAGCCCCTCGACAATCTCGAGCTAAAAGAGGAAGACCTTCGGTTTGTTGATGATCAGACGATGACGTTACTGGCGCTGCAACAAATGCCGGCGTTTCACGAGTCCACAGAAAGGCGCATCCAGAATGTGCTCGAACGTCAGAAAAATAATCCGGACGGTAGCGTGGAGAATACCCGAAAACAGCTGTATTACCGTCGCAACTAATTTTTCGGGCAAAGCCCGAAACAGGAATAAAACCAATAAAAGTAGGGAGTCAGGATGAATCGTTGGTTTGTGCGAGGCTTTATCCTTGTTTCCGCGGCTGGTCTGCTTCCGGGCATGGCGTTGGCGCAGGACGGAAACGTGGACCAGGCGCGTGAGGCGCTAGCCCGGCAGGAGGGGGACGAGGATGCCACCAGGCAGCTGGAAGAGGTATTCCAAGCCGCGGAGAAGAACTATTCGCTGCAGAGAAAGGGCTCCCACTCCCTGAATTACTCGTTTGATTACTCATACACCGCTGACCAGCGACTGGACCTTGCCATTACTAATGGTTCTGTAAGAAACCTGGATGTGGTGCCGTCAGCGACCCACAATTTTACCAACGCCTTTTCATACGATTATGGTTTGCTGGATAACCTGACCGTGGGTACCCGTATCCCGTTGGTGGTCAAGTACGATACCGAAGACGACCTGTCAGTATATGATTTTGGTGACATTTCCTTCACCGGTCGCTGGCAACCCTTTGCCTATGTGCCGGGCAAAGTATCATCAACGTTCTTCGGCACCTTCAATTCCAAAACCGGTGTCAGCCCGTACGAAATTGACATCAAGGAGCAGTTGTCCACTGGCAGCGGTTATTACTCTCTTGGGGGCGGGCTCAGCATGTCCAAGGTGCTCGATCCGGTAGTCGTGTTCGGGTCGGTCAGTGCAACGTACAATCTGGCTCAGGATGGTCTGGAGCAGGTGCGAGGTGCGCGCTTGCTGGAAAAAGTTGAGCCTGGCTTCGGTTTGTCCGGTTCCGCTGGCTTTGCCTATTCACTGTCTTACGACATTTCGCTCAGTATTTCTGCCCAGCTCAGTTACAGCGATGAAACCGTGCTCACCTTCCGTAACGGTGACCAGGCGGTCGCCAAGGATCAGATGACCGGTTTTCTGAGCATGTCCCTGGGTACCCGGATCAGCGATACCACCATTGTGAACACAAGCCTGGGCATCGGTCTGACCGAAGATGCTCCGGATTTTTCCCTGGGTATATCCCTGCCCATTAATTTCTCCGGCCTCAAAGAGTGATTGAAGCTGCAGACGATTTAAGGGAAGGGAAGGACGTCATGGCATATTTCAGCCCGAAACGGCAGATTCTGGGAGCCCTCATCGCCGCGACCATGTCGTGTGGTGCTCAGGCCCAGCTTGCCCAGAACCTGACAATACACCCGAAGGCGTTGGCACTGGGTAACGCGGTGACGGCGGATCCGCCGGGTATCATGGCAATACACTACAATCCGGCGGGTCTGACCAAGCTGAAAGACCGGCAGTTTGAAGTGAACCTTCTGAGTATCTACCTGGACATTGATGCTGATTTTAACGCACCGGAGGGTTACGAGATTTTTGGCATTGATGGCCTTGAGATCGATCCTAATACCGGCAAGCAGCGCGACCCAGTGGCCAATAAACACAGCCACACCAATAACGTGGCGCTTTACCTGCCGGGGTATGGGATTCTGAGGGCGCCTCCTGGACCTGCGGTAGCGCCGTCAGCAGGTATCAGCATCAATCAGCCGGGTTCCAAACTGACCTTCGCCAACGCATTCTATCTGCCACTGGCAGCAGGGTTTTATCGTGACAAAGACGATCCTGGTCGCTATCAGCCGCAGGCCACGGCCTTGCAGCGGACGACGTATCTATCTCCGTCTGTGGGTTATGAAATCAATGATGAGTGGTCGGTAGGTGCGGGCATACATCTATCACACATGGGCATCGCCGCCGATCAGTACATGCGTGCCCCTAACATGTTGTTGGGTGTCGCGGAAGTGCTACAGGATGCCTTCAACTGCGAAAGTGGCGATGAGCCACTGCAGCCCTGGCTGGCACTGTGTGGCGGTAACGTAGGCCCCTGGGATGACATAGGTGCACTCAGCATTAATGTTCAGGAATCCATTTCGCCGACCTACAGCTTGGGTGTGCTCTGGGAGCCGACTGACTGGTTCCGCTGGGGGGCAAGTTACACATCAGAGGCGGACATGAATCTCAAGGGAACCTTTGAGATTGAATACACGGAGGATTGGTCCGGGTTCTGGCAGAGTGTCAACGGCTCTGTGCTCGGCGCCATTACGTCTGCCATCCTGAGCCTGCCATCGGGGGCCCCCCGCGAAGCAGGCAATGTGAGTATGGATCTGGTCTATCCCCAGCACTTTCAGACCGGCATCAGTGTTGACGTGCACCCCAAGCTTACCATCAATGCCGATGTCGGCTGGACGGATTACGCACAGTGGGATGCTTTTGAATTCCGCTTTGACCGTAACCTGGAATTCCTGAACGCGGCTCGCATTCTGTCGCCAGACAATGCGACGCCGAATACACTTCGCTTGCCTCTGGGCTTCACAAGTCAGTGGAACTGGGCACTTGGCTTGGAGTTTCATGCGTCTTCCCGTCTCGATCTGCGGGCAGGTGTGGAGATACGGGATTCGGTCATTCCTGATGATCAGCGTTCGATCATGGCTCCTTTTGGTGGTGCCAACCTCTATAGCATTGGCATGGGGTATCGGTGGGACAAGAACACGGAAATCGACATGAACCTGTCGTACCTGCACTCAATAGAAACCATTCCTGCCGACACCAGTTGCAACGTGAACTGTGACAACATCACCAACATCATCTATAACCCCTATGCCGGTCTTGATATCAAAACCTCGTTGCGGGTGGTGATGGCCGGGCTTAGTTTCCGAAAGAAGTTCTGACCAAGCTGGCTGGGAATGCTCATGACAACCGGTGAATGGAGACATCTGGCAGCGCCGTTGCTGACAGCACTGATACTGATGGGGTGTCAGTCCGGCAGCGGTCCCGTCGGTGAACGGGACGGCTATTTTTCCTGGGTGGACGAGCAGGGGCGGGTGCAGTACACCCGCATACCGGATTCAGAGCGAGAGGCGGCTCGTTCTCAAGCCGATGACACTTCGTCGTCTGATGGAACTCAGGCAACGGCACTCCAAGAAGACACCGAATATACCCTCGACAATTTCCCTGACGGGGATGAACTGGCGAAAGCGGGCAATGTTCGACCGGGGCAGCGTCAGCCATACTTCACCTGGCGTGATGCGGACGGCAACGTCCGCGTTAGTTATTTCACGCCGGACGCTCGAACCGATGTCGAAAAAGGCCTGATTGCTGCTCCGATTGAGCTCACACCTGCAAGTGTCTATCACCGGACCGAGAGCCACTACACGGAGCCGGTCGACGGTTACGACCCGGACGCCTTTGCCATATTGGGTATTGATCAGGAGCCGGAGGATGAATTTACCGGGTTTGACCGTCTCTGTTGCGATCAGCTTTCAGCACGCACGGCCCAGAAATGGCAGGAGGGGCGCGAGTTTGCAGTCCGGCTTGATCAGGCGTCAGCAGAGCATGATTTCAGTTCGGGCAGATCACCATTCCAGTTGATTGCCTTGCCATCGAATGAGACCACTCCGGCGTTTGTCGCACGGGTGCGCGCCTATGCCCACAACGGCCTTGTTGTGCCTTCCCTTGCGTTACTTGATCGTGAGTTTCAGCCCGTTCGCCTGGTCACCGATCTGGTCATGGACTACACGCCGGAAACCTGGCGTCAACGTGGCTACCTTGAGGCCTGGGTGCCTGTATTCCCTGGCCGCGGAGAACGTTGGCTGATTGTGTTCACCCGTGACCGGGACCTTCAGGGCCAGACCGTCATAGACACCAGGCAGGGCCCGAAAGCGATACCCCATGTCCGGTTTGGAGAGTTGGGCATCGCTACTTTTGAAGACTGAGGGGGGATTAGTCTTCTGGTTTATCCCGGTCAAGCCACTGCTGGGAGAGCCAGTAGAAGCTGCCTTGGCCAGCCGGGTGGGTGCAGTTGTAGCGGAAGCGACGACTCTGGAAGGCCTTGGGCGCTTCCACAACAACCGAGTCTCCGTTCACCTTGAAGTCGATACGCCCCATGCCGGAGGCAAAGCAGGTGAGCCTGTTTGCGTCCAGTTGTTCACCCAGGGGAAAACTCATGGCGGGAGGGTTGCGGTCGACAATGCCATCCGGGAGATCTTTCGCCGGCACCGGAAAAGCCTTGCTCAGCAGTTTGTCTTTCAGGCTGCCGAGTTGACCGTAAGCATTGGCCATAGGGAACCTCGGTAACCGGGTGTCGTGGGACCAGCGGCCGACCGCGCCGGATTGTTGGCCAAAGCCAAGCCAGCCTCGATCGGCCAGTTTGGCTTCCAGCGCTTCATCGAATTCGCCGTAAGGGTAGGCAAACATGGGTTCCTCGGCCCCGAGTCTGTCTTTCAAAACCTTCTGGGCTTCATCAAGACTGTGGTTTACCCGGGCTTGCCACTGGTCTTCAGGCTCGTTGCTCCGTCGCGCCATATGGGCATGGTCGGTGCTGTGATTGGCGATGGTGACGTGATCCTGGCTCCCTAACTCCCGGAGCTCGTCCCAGGTCATGTAGCCACGGGAGCCAATGGCATCGGTATTGACGAAAATGGTGTAGGGCAGGTTGGAGCGCTCAAGAATCGGGGCCGCGGCGCTATAGACCGAATCATAGGCATCATCAAAGGTAATGGCGACCTGGCTTTTGTCTTCGAGCTCGCCCGCCAGAGCTTGCCGGGTGCCGCTTAACAAAGGAACAACGTCCAGCTCGAGATCCTGAATCATCTTTATCTGGGCTTCAAATAGCGAACGGGAGGTGCTGGTTGCCCCGGGCGTGCTGTCGTCCACATGATGGTACTGCAATATCACCAGGTCGGCGTTGGCGGTGGTCGTGGCCATCATCAAGAGGGCCGTGATCATGGTGAGGATGTTTAACCGTTTGATTATGATCATTGTCTTCCTGGATCCCGCAGTTCAGTGAAGTGAATTATGCATAGTGTGCTTTCAGGACCGAAAAGGCCCCGTTAAGTTTCTGAATGGCTTCAGTATCGCCACCACGATCCGGATGCGCCTGCATGACCAGCTTTCGAAACCTTTGTTTTACCGGGGCAAACTGCTCAGGCAGCGCCGAAAAACCCAGCGTTGATGCGGCCTCGGAAACGTCTGGTTGAGTCGGCCTCGGGCGGGATTGCCCGCTCCAGAAGTCGTCCATCATTTTCTGGATGGTGTCATCTGACATATGGTACTTGGACAAATCCAGGTAGAAGGCTCTGAGCTTGTCTTCTTCCCCCGGTAATCCGTCACAGGCAACAGTATGCTGCTGACGGATGCTTAGCCGGAGTGGCGAAATACTTAACGCTTCTCCGAAGGTTGCCAACTGATCCCTGAGCGTATACAGCACGTGGAAGAGCAGAAAGTGCACCGGGTAGAGTTGATCCGGCAGATGATAGTTGACCGACCCTATCAGCTGCCAGGGTTGCCTCTGCAGCGCTTTTATCAGATCCAGCTCGCTCAATCCATCCGGCCCGGCGGCTCTTAATTCATGCTCTACCGCGACCAGCAAGTGTTGGATATGCTGGCTCAGCCACACACTGTCGCCGCCAGTGCTGGCGGCAACCGGTTTTCGGTCTGTTGCATCTGAAGAAGTTGTCATAGCTCCATGGTAAGCGAGTCAGCTTTGGCTTGAAAGTTCTGCCAAGGCGGGCAGGCCGCCCAAAAACAAGGTTGTGGAAAAAAGAGCGGCTTTCTCTGCTTCTTGCTGGCCCTGCTCAGGTTGTTGATGCACACGCTGGGCAACCGACATGCTGATATCGTAGGCCACTCCGAAAAATGCCGCGCACAGATAATCCGGGTCGAGGTCCGGAAGCAGCCCACGGGCGATGCCATCGCGGACATCTTCTTCCAGTGACAGCATGGCAAGACCGAGAATGTCTGAGCCGAAAAGGTTGCGCAGGGCGCGCTGATTCTGGTGTGCAAGCTCATAGACGACCGGGTCGCGGGCGGTGGCTGTGTACAGTGCCAGGTAGGCGTTATGAATGAAGTCGCGGGTGGAGCTGGCGGTGCGCCGGTGACGGCTCATGTCGTGATTGAGGTGTGAGAGAAAATCGGTAAGCAGGGCGGCAAAGATGTCCTGTTTACTGGAAAAATAATTGTAAAACGTGCCAGCCGCCAGGCCGGTGCGGCGGACAATGTCACGGATAGTGGAATTGTCATAGCCGTTTTCGCGGAAGCACTCTCTCGCAGCGGTCAAGATAGCGTTGCGATTGCGGATCCGGTTCATGGCCCGTTTTCCACTGACTTCCTCTCGTAAACTCAACATATCCATGTTGCTTTCCTGTCCCTGAAACTGTGTGACGCGTATAATTGCTTGCTAACTTATCCTGTGTACGTGCAAGAGTATGTCCCAAGCAATGACCGCCAATCTCGAACAGCTTCCTGCCTCAGAGCAGGATCGTCACCAGAAACTGGAGCTGAACAAGCTGCAGAAGCGTTTGCGCCGAGATGTCGGGCAGGCCATATCCGATTTCTCAATGATCGAAGCCGGTGACAAGGTGATGTGTTGCCTGTCCGGTGGCAAGGATTCCTACGCCATGTTGGATATCCTGCTGAACCTGCAGAAAAGCGCCCCTGTCGCTTTCGAACTGATCGCGGTGAACCTTGATCAGAAGCAGCCCGGCTTTCCAGAGGAGATTCTCCCCGAATACCTGAAAGCGCTCGGTATCGAGTATCACATCATTGAGAAGGACACCTACAGTATTGTTAAGGAAAAGGTGCCTGAAGGGAAGACCACTTGTGGCCTGTGTTCACGGTTACGGCGGGGAATTCTCTACAATTTTGCCGAGGAGCACGGTGTTACCAAGATCGCACTGGGCCATCACCGGGATGATTTGCTCGAAACCCTGTTTCTGAACATGTTCTATGGTGGCAAAATGAAGACGATGCCACCGGTTCTGCACAGTGATGACGGGCGCAATACCGTCATCCGCCCGCTGGCGTACGCCCGCGAGAAGGATATTGCCCGCTACGCAGCACTCCGGGACTTTCCGATTATTCCCTGCAATTTGTGCGGATCGCAGGAGAATCTTCAGCGTCAGGTGATCAAAGAGATGTTTCAGGGCTGGGATAAACAGCATCCGGGGCGGCTGGAAACGATGTTTCGGGCCATTTGCAATGTTGAACCATCGCACTTGGCCGACCCGAATCTTTATGACTTCAGGGAAGGAAAGCGTTTGGGCGGTAAGCGTCAAGCGGTGCAGACCGCCGAGCCAGATGTGGACTACGGGCGACTGGATGTGCTCAATCTTTGAGTCCTGAACGCCCAATCAGTGGATCAGCGCCTGCAGGGGCAGAGTCCACAAGCCAAAGAGAATCAGCAGGGCACCGCTGATTTTCCGGAGCGCGACATTGCTCTGGAAGTTGCGAATCCAATGGGCGGCGTAACCGGTGGCCAGCATGGATGGCAAGGTGCCCAGGCCAAAGAAAAACATGGTCAGGGCAGCGGTCGGCACAGTCGGCTGCAGGGCCGCCCAGCCCAGCGTGCTGTAGACCAGTCCGCAGGGTAGCCAGCCCCAGAGAGCGCCTAGCGCCACCGCCTGGCCTGGATTGTTCACCGGAACGAAGCGCCGGGTCAGCGGTGACAGCTTCCTCCATACCGGAGCACCCACCTTTTCTACCACGCGTATGCCTTGCCACCACTGTCCCATGGACAGTCCCATAAAGATGAGTAGCAATCCAGCGACTGTCATCAATATCATGGCGGCCCATCGGCCCTGACCGGCCACGCTGGTGCTCAGGATGGCGATCATTGCTGCAATAAGCGTATAGCTGCCTATTCGGCCCAAATTGAACGCCAGTAACATCAGTGACTGCCTGAACCGAAATCCTTTGCCGACCGGCAGGGCCATCGACAGGGAGGCGCTGATACCACCGCACATGCCAAGGCAATGGGCGCTGCCCAGAAGCCCGATCAGGAAGGCACTGGAATAACTGAGGTAGAGTTCTGTGGCCATTCAGGCTTTGTTGTCCGGCTGGTCTGCGTTGTTCTCTCGATCCTGAACATCGCCGGGCTCTGGGTCCGATTGTCGGGACTCCTTTGGAATCATATCGTTGTCATCATCGTAGAGGATGCGGTGAGCTGGGCCTTCGAGATCATCGTACTGGCCGTTCTTGATCGCCCAGGAGAACAGCACGAGCCCGCCGACCACCAGCAGCAGCATCAGCGGGACCAGGAACATGACTATTTGCACAATGCGCTCCTAAACGATAAATAGATCATTACGGTATCAAGCCGTAGCCTGAGAGCCAACCGTATCCGGTTCCTGGCCGGACCTTTTTGATGATGAGCCCAGGCGTAGAGCATTGAGCACCACCACAAGAGAGCTGGCAGACATCCCGATGGCAGCCATCCAGGGGGTGACCAGACCTGCCGCTGCGAGGGGCAAGGCGGCAACGTTGTAGCCAAAGGCCCAGACCATATTTTGTCGAATAATCCTGCGGGTCTGTTGGCTTGCCTTGATTGCTTCGACCAGTTGCATCAGCTGGCCGTTCATCAGAACGGCATCGGCTTTTAACTGGGTCAGGTCGGCAGCGGTGCCCATGGCCACGGAGATGCCGGCTCCGGCCATGGATGGCAGATCGTTCAGGCCATCGCCCACCATCATCACTTTGTGGCCTTCCGCGCGAAGTTGATCCAGCACTTCCAGTTTCTGTTCCGGTGACGCTTCCCCGATCGCCGTTCTGATACCCAGTGCCTCGGCAACCTGCTGCACGTGGGCTGATCGATCACCACTGAGAAGGAGGGTCTGTATACCGGCCTTATTAAGTGCCTTGATGGCTTGCGCGGCATCTTCCCTGATCTGATCGTCCAGTTGAAAGCGGGCGAGCCAATGCTCGCGGGTGGCAAGCCAGATTTCCATGCCAGAAGCGGTTTCCGCATGAGGTGGCGGGGCCGAGGTGTGCTGCTCAACGAACGCCTTGTGGCCGATAAACACCGGTTGACCGTTAAAGCTACCCGACAAGCCCCCACCCAGGTGGTTGCTAACATTCTCCACAACCACCGAGGTGCGCTGGTGAAAGACCCTGGCGATCGGATGTTCAGAGTGTTTTTCCAGACCAGCGGCCAGTTTCAGGCAGCTGGCTTGGTCCATATCACCATAGGTCTGGTTACCGGTCAGGGTAAGCTCGCCACGGGTCAGGGTACCAGTTTTATCGAAGACCACGGTGTCGATGCTGTTCAGGGATTCCAGCGTGTGGCCTTTGGTGGGCAGAAAGCCGAGTTTTCGCAAGCGCATGGTGGCCGAGGTGAGCGCCGTTGGGGTTGCGAGAGAGAGAGCGCAGGGGCAGGTAACCACCAGCACTGACAAGGCGATATCGAAGGCGTTACCGGCGCCAGCCAGAACCCAGCCACCCCAGACCAGAGGCGTCAGTATCAGCACCTGGCGAATAAACTTTCCGGCGATGCGGTCTGCCAGACGCGCCACCGGAGGCTTCTCGGACTGGACCCGGTCCAATATCCGAAGAATGCCGGAAAGCCTGGTTTCCGCACCGGCTTTGACAACCCGGATATCCAGCGGATTCTCGCCGTTGATGCTGCCCGCATGCACTGTGTCGCCAGGGCCCCGGGATTCGGGCAGGTATTCACCGGTCAGGGCCGCTTCGTTGAGCGTGGATACACCAGAAACGATCTCTCCGTCGACCGGCAGTGTCTCACCCGGGCGTACACGGATGATGTCGCCGGCTTTGACTTCATGGGCTGGCACTATGTCTGTCTGGCCATCGCGGACCATGGCTGCGACGGTTGGCTGGAATCCGGCCAGGGCGCTGCCAGTCAGGCCAGCACGGTAACGGGCCTGCACTTCCACATAACGCCCCAGAAGCAGGAAAAAGGTAAACATGCAGACCGACTCGAAATACACCTCTTCGCCACCGAAAACGGTGACCCAGGCACTGGCGACATAGGCCAGGCCGATGGCAATGGCAACCGGAACATCCATAGTCAGATGCCTGGTGGTCAGATCACGCCAGGCATTCTCGAAAAACGGCCGCGCACTGTAAAGCAAAACAGGGGTTGCCACGAGCAGGCTGAACCAACGAAAGAAACTGACAAATTCTGGCGATAACTCACTGACCAGCTCAAAATACAGCGGGAATGCCAGCATCATGGTCTGAAACGAACCGGCGCCGGCAACTAACAACCGAATCAACATGGTGCGATGTTCGGCTTTCAGGGTTTGCTCGGCTTCGTCGGCCTGATAGGGGCGGGCGGTGTAGCCCAGTTCATGGATGGCTGTTAGAAGTTCACTCAGGCGAACCTGGTCCTGGGCCCAGACCAGTCGTGCGCGTTGAGTTGTGTGATTGATCGAAAACGAAATCACCCCTGACTGCTTCTTGAGATGGTTTTCAAGCAGCCAGATGCAAGCAGCGCAGGTAATGCCGCTGATCAACAACAGAGCCTCCTGACCGCCTTTGACCGGAGCTACGAAAGCTTGCTGGACCAGAGGATGGTCCAGTTCCTTGAGTCGGGAGAGCTCCGAGCGAGTGAGCTCTCTGGGTGTGATTGCTGGCTCTGTCCGGAAATCGTAAAAACCGCTGAGCCCTTCGTTACGAATGGTTTCACAAACGGCTTTGCAGCCCTGGCAGCAAAAGTGCCGCTCCTGACCGTCAAGTCTCAGTGTGATTGGCGGGTAGCCGTCTGCACGCTCCCCGCAGTGAAAACAATTCAAGGCGTTCACCCTCCGGTCGGACTTTTCGCTTTGACAGCATGAGTGTTTTCAGCAGGCAGCCAGAGCTCGCCTTTTACCCGCCAGTCGTTTTCCGGCCCTTGCAGGTCGTAGTACCAGCGACCGTCCATATCGCTAACCAGGCTGCCGTAGTACTCACCATCTGCGACTTTACGAAACTGCACAATGCGATCCCGTTCAGACTGGGTCGGGTGATAGAAACTCATGATCAGGTAGGGGTAATCGACCGGTCCTTCGGCATCGTTCAGGGTCAGGCTGGCGTTACGGCCGTCAACCGCGAGCCCACCTTCAAGGCCCAGGTCCAGGGCTTTCTGGTCTCTGGCGATGGCCATGTTGATCCCGCGACCCTCTTTGGAATAATCATCAGTAACCATAGAGCGATCAGCAGTGGAGCCCATCACCAGAATTGTCATGCTGGAGCAAATAGCAGCGATTGGGAAAATGGTCAGAAACCAGAACCAGGGCTGCCGGTACCAGGGAGCTACAGGGGTCTTCTCAGTCATCTCTAAACAATCTCTGGTTAATGGGTTTCGATCAAGTCCACACTACTGTCGGGGCTTTGGACCAACAAAACGGCTTTCAGTTTCAAGCGACAGCGATGAATCCGTCTCGGATTTCGCGTAGAACCTGATGGTGTTGTTGGTATCTGTAATTGATTCTGGCGGTACATCCACCACCGTTGGCAGCGTGCGGTTTTCGCCGCTGTCGACGACCACGGAGGTGGCGGTCAGGATCCGGATGCCGTCCATGCCTTGCACTGATAACTCGAAGGTATGAGGCACTTCAGTCATATTCTGAATTTTGACGGTGTAGGAGTTTTCAATGCGACCCTCACCATTAAAACCGAACAGGGCACCCCTATCACGCAGGATATCCAGTTGCGCGGGTACACGAGTGGCGATAGTGAAAACAATGGCGACAATCATCAGGCCAAGCACGGCACCGTAACCAAAGGTTCGCGGCCGCAGCAGCCGGGAAGGTTTGCCTTCCAGCTCGTTCTCTGTGGTGTAGCGGATCAGGCCCTTGGGGTAGTTCATCTTGTCCATGACCTCATCACAGGCGTCGATACATAATGCACAGCCGATGCACTCGTATTGAAGTCCGTCCCGTATATCAATACCGGTAGGGCAAACCTGAACGCATTGTCCGCAGTCAATGCAGTCTCCCAGGCCAACGTCGGCCGGCGCCACATTCTTTTTACGGCCACCGCGTGGCTCGCCCCGGTTGGGATCGTACGACACTACTTTGGTGTTGGGGTCGAACATTACCGACTGAAAGCGGGCGTATGGGCACATATACAGGCAAACCTGCTCGCGCATCCAGCCGGCGTTCAGATAGGTGGCGATGGTGAAAAAACCAACCCAGAAGTAGGCCCAGCCATTGGCGTCCAGGGTGAAGATATCAACAATCAACTCCCGGATGGGGTAGAAGTAGCCGACGAACGTCAGGCCTGTTGCCAGCGCAATAACCAGCCACAAACCGTGTTTGATGGTTTTCTTGGTGATTTTCTCTGAGGAAGTCGGGGCCTTATCCAGCTTCATACGCTTGTTGCGACTGCCCTCGACCTTCTCCTCAATCCACATGAAGATAAAGGTCCACACGGTTTGAGGGCAGGTATAGCCACACCAGACCCGGCCGAACAAGGTTGTGATGAAGAACAAGCCGAAGGCAGAGATGATCAGCATCCCTGATAGCAGGAAAAAATCTTTTGGAAAAAAGGTGATGCCGTACAGGTGGAATTCACGGGCCGGTAAATCGAAGTGAATCAACGGCTGGCCATCCAGAGTGAGCCAGACAAACAAAAAATACATGCCCATGAGCATGGTCAGGCTGACGTTACGGATCTTCTGGAAGAAGCCTTTTACCTCTTTTACATAGATTTTTTCACGACTGGCGTAGAGATCGACGGTTTCCGGCTTGCTTTTGTTGTTGGGAGGCTCGGAGGATGGGTCTACCTGTTTAACAGGGATTTCATTGCTCATGGGTATCTCCCGAAGGGTGATAGTGCAGGGAGCGGGCCTCAGTGGGTCTGCTGATCTTCTCAAGCCTGCACCCGCACAAGGCAGATGCAGGGTTGAGAAGACCGGGCCGGGAGCAGGTCCCGGCCGGTCTTGCTCAATTAGACAAACTGTACACGTAGGCAGCCAGAATCTGGATCTGATCACTGGTGAGGCGACCCTCCTGAGCTGGCATTTCGTTCTGCCGACCGTGCTCGACAGTCTCGCGAATCCACTCATAAGTGGAACCATACAACCAGATGTTGTCGGTCAGGTTTGGTGCGCCCATCGCCGTCATGCCGGTGCCGTCAGCACCATGGCAAGCTGCGCAAGCCTGGGCAAAGACTTCGGCTCCGGCTTCGGCGGCTTCTGCATCACGCTCGCGGTCGCTGTAGCTCAGGACAAAGTTGACCACCTGATCAACCTGCTGGCTGGTCATGTTGGGCATAACACCTTTCGCGGGCATGTTACCCTGACGACCTTTGACCAGGCTGTGCAGGATGTCATCGGGCTCACCGCCCCATAGCCAGTCGTCATCAGTCAGATTGGGGAAACCTACCTGGCCTCGGGCAGCTGTGCCGTGACAGACAGAACAGTTGTTGGCGTAGAGACGCTGTCCGATCTTCATGGCGTCTTCGTTCTGCGCCAGCTCCGGAACAGGTGTGTCACCGAACTGTGCGTAGATTTCACCAAACTTTTCATCAGCCTCTGCAACCTCAGCTTCCCATTGGTTGGTCGATGTCCAGTCAAGCAGACCTTTGAAGTTACCAAGGCCCGGATACAGTGCCAGGTAACCCAGTGCGAACACACAGGTTGCCAGGAACAAGTAGAACCACCACTTTGGCAGCGGATTGTCATACTCTTCGATGCCATCGAAAGAGTGGCCCATTGTGCGGTCTGTTTCGGTATCGGTTGTCTGGCTCTTGCGAGTGGCCCAAAGAAGCCAGGCGCATCCGAAGACAGTACCGAGCACGATCACGCTGATCCAGATGCTCCAGAAGGTACTCATTGTTTCTTCTCCGTTTTTTCCTGTTCAAGAGTACGCTTTGCTACTTCATCGTCATCATCTGAAAACGGCAGTCGGGCCGCCTCGTCATTGGCTTTTTTGCGGTGGGCGCTATAGGCCCACCAGATAATGCCGAGAAACATCGCCATGATCACGAGTGAATGAATACCGCGTAACTCGTTAATATCCATAGGATTACCGCCTGTCCGAAATAACGGTGCCCAGCTGCTGCAGGTACGCGACCAGTGCTTCGATTTCAAACTTGCCTTCGATTTCGGAAGCAGCACTTGCAACTTGCTCGTCGGTATAGGGAACACCGAGGGTCTGCAGTGTTCTCATGCGGGCTTCGATGCTGGTATGGGCCACACGATCCTCAAACAGCCAGGGAAACGCCGGCATGTTGGACTCAGGCACAACGCTGCGCGGATCGTACAGGTGCTGGCGCTGCCAGGCATCCGAGTAACGACCGCCTACGCGGGCCAGGTCAGGACCGGTGCGCTTGGATCCCCACAGGAAAGGACGGTCGTAAACGAATTCGCCTGCAACGGAGTAGTGGCCGTAACGCTCGGTCTCTGCCCGGAAAGGACGGATCTGCTGCGTGTGGCACACGTGGCAACCTTCGCGAATGTAGATATCTCGGCCTTCCAGTTCAAGAGCTGAAAGCGGCTCAAGGCCTTCGATCGGCTCATTCACGTCTTTCTGGAAGAACATGGGAACTACCTCAGCGAGGAAGCCACCGCTGATGGCCACGATGATCAAGACGATCATCAGGCCAAGGTTCTTTTCTACAATTTCATGTCTCATCTGGTCTTTCCCCTTACGCCGCTTGAACAGCAGTGTTGTCCTGAGCTGCGGCTTCTTTCTGGCGTACGGTCATGTATACATTGTATGCCATGATCAGCATGCCGGTCAGGAAGATGGCGCCACCAATAAAGCGAACAAAGTAGCCCGGGTAAGACGCTTCGAGAGACTCAACAAAGCTGTAGGTCAGGGTGCCGTCTTCGTTGACTGCGCGCCACATCAGGCCCTGCATGATGCCGTTGACCCACATTGCGACGATGTACAGTACCGTGCCGACAGTCGCCAGCCAGAAGTGCACGTTGATCATGGCGGTGCTGTACATGGCCTGCAAACCCCAGAGTTTGGGAACCAGGTGATAGATCGCACCGATACTGATCATGGCAACCCAACCCAGAGCGCCGGAGTGAACGTGCCCAATGGTCCAGTCTGTGTTGTGAGACAGCGCATTCACGGTTTTGATGGACATCATTGGGCCTTCAAAGGTAGACATACCGTAGAAAGACAGGGAGACCACCAGGAAGCGTAGGATCGGATCTGTGCGCAGTTTGTGCCAGGCGCCAGACAGCGTCATCATGCCGTTGATCATGCCGCCCCAGGACGGAGCCAACAGAATCAGGGACATGACCATGCCTGCAGTCTGGGCCCAGTCGGGCAGGGCAGAGTAGTGCAGGTGGTGACCACCGGCCCATACGTAGGTCGTGATCAGTGCCCAGAAGTGGACGATGGACAGACGGTAAGAGTAAACCGGACGGTTGGCCTGCTTGGGTACGAAGTAGTACATCATGCCCAGGAAGCCTGCGGTCAGGAAGAAACCAACGGCGTTGTGGCCATACCACCACTGCATCATGGCATCAGTGACACCGGCGTAGGCAGAGTATGATTTAAAGGCCGTTGCTGGCATTGCCAGGTTGTTGCCGATGTGCAGAACCGCAACGGTAATGATAAAGGCACCGTAGAACCAGTTGGCCACATATATATGTGGTGTGCTGCGCTTCATGATGGTGCCGAAGAACACGACAGCATAAGCGACCCAAACAATCGCAATGGCAATATCAATTGGCCATTCCAGTTCGGCGTACTCTTTGGACGAGGTCAGTCCCAGTGGCAGGGTGATAGCAGCCGATACGATAATCGCTTGCCAGCCCCAGAACGTGAATGCCGCCAGACCATCGGAGAACAGTCGGGCCTGACAGGTCCGCTGAACAACGTAGTATGCAGTGGCAAACAGAGCACTACCGCCAAAACCGAAGATTACGGCGTTAGTATGCAGCGGCCGCAGTCGACCGAAGTGAGTCCAGGGCAGATCGAGGTTGAGGGATGGCCAAACCAGCTGTGCTGCAATCAGCACACCCAGAGCCATGCCTACAATACCCCATACCACTGTCATGATGGCGAACTGTCTCACCACCTTGTAGTTGTATGTCAGGTTTGCATTTACTGTGCTCATAGCCTTACCAATGGGTTTAGGATGGGGAAATATGCGGGCGCAAGTATGGAGAAACGATTAGGCCTTTGCAATGATTCAGATCAACTCCTGATATTCATCAAATCCGCGCGAATCAACAGTTTGGCCAGTGACTTGCGGGGTAGATGTTGCGCTTTTAAAGGGTCTTGAACGTTTCTGCCGTGGGCGTAATGATACCCCCTCACAGCAACGAGGTGAATGATGTGAAACGGATTACGACCAATAGCTATGGCCCGGGCGCTAAAATTGTAATGTTACTGGCTCATGGCGCAGGGGCGCCGATGGATTCGAATTTTATGAATCTATTGGCGGATGCCCTTGAAAAGCAGGGGATAGCGGTTGTTCGTTTCGAGTTTCCATACATGACCCTGCGCCGGGCAGATGGTAAAAAACGTCCGCCGGATCGTATGCCGGTATTGCTGGAGGCATTTCGGCGTGAGGTTGAATGGTTTCGGCAAGAGCTGCCATCGGATTGCGTTTTGGTGGTGGCGGGCAAATCCATGGGCGGGCGGGTTGCCTCGCTGCTTGCCAGCGAGGAGGGTTCCGGGGCAGCTATCGATGCGGTTATCTGCTATGGCTACCCCTTCCATCCACCAGGAAAACCTGATCGCTGGCGTACTGACCACCTGCCTGGTGTTTGTTGTCCGTTGATGATGGTGCAGGGCACCCGCGATCCTTTTGGTAAACCCGATGAGATCAAGGCCCGCGGAGCGATTGCTGGTGTGTCCCGATGGTGTTGGCTTGAGGGCGGCAATCACGACTTTCAGCCCCTGGCCAAACAGCCCGAGCAGCAGGCCGATTTGATCGAGCTGGCGGCTCGGGCATCGCGTCAATTTCTTGATAGCGTACTGGTGGCTTCTTCTTGAGCGCCTGGTTCGGACAGAGTAACGATATCGCGGCCCGCTGCTTTTGATCGGTACAGTGCCTTGTCGGCCCTGCGAAACAGGTCGTCAGGCAATTCTTCCGGGTTCATTTGTGCGATGCCAGCGCTGACGGTTAAACGAATGATGTCATGGTTAGGGGTGGTAATCTCTGATGTCCTGATTGCATCCAGGATGTTTTGGCACAGCTGGGCGGCACCGGCGCTGTCTGTACCGGGAAGTAAAAGTGCAAACTCCTCACCGCCAAAGCGAATGGCTTCGTCTCTCGGGCGCTTGACCTGTTTGTTTATGCAGGCGGCAATGTGCCTGAGGCATTGATCACCAAAATCGTGTCCCCAGGTGTCATTGATGCGTTTGAAATGATCGGCGTCCACCAGGGCGAGCGACAGGGGGTGGCCTGTTCTGCGAGCTTCCCGGCACAATTCGGGCATAAGATTGTCCATGTGCCGTCGGTTATGGAGTCCGGTGAGGGCGTCGTTAACCGTGAGTGAGGCGAGCTTCTGGTTGGCCTGCTCCAGCTCCCGCATAGTGTTTCGCAGCTGTGCCGTGCGTTGATGCACTTTGAGCTCGAGTTCGGTTCGCGCCTGGTGTTCAACGTCCAGCAGTTTCTGATTCAGTAATCGCCAGCGCTGCACCATGGCATAGTTGAGCAGAACGACTTGCCCCCCGATGGCTGCTTGCATCATGACCTCCCGGGCCAGGTAGTCACCCAGATAGCCGAATGCGGCCGCGGCATAGGCTAAGGCTCCGACCACCGTAATGATCCAGGCCGAAATATACCAGCCTGCGGGCTGGTAGCCCTGGCGCCAACGTACCGCCGCGATCACCGACAAGCTGATGATGACGGTCAGTGCCAGTGCGGTATTGAGCAAAATGGCTTTGCTGTACGGCAGGAGAAACGTCAATACCATAAAGCCTGCGGCAGACCAGGCCAGCCCTCGCAGGATGGCCTCCGGAACCGAGCGGGAGACGACTTCGAGAAACGACCAGCCAAATAGCGCCATGGTCAGGGCGCAGAATGCCAGAGTTAACGGGATCGACAGGTTGGCCAGGTCGGTGCTTTCGGGCCAGAAGTATTGATTGGCGAAACCGCCCATGGCGAACAGAAACATCGCCATGGAGCTGATATAGAGTGCGTTATAGAAGTAATACCGTGTACCTGAGCTGAAAAACAGCAGCAGGTTGAAAACCGCCAGGATTAAAAGCGCGCCGTAGAACAGGCCATGGATCAGGGTCAAGTGATTACTCTCGGCAATCACTTCGCCTGGCGTCATCAAGGCCAGAGGAACATTCAGGGCGCCACTGCTCTGGACTCGTATCGTGATGATTCTGTTTTCGAGTGCTTCAAGGGTGACCGGGAGAAGGAAATACCGGTAATCTATGCCTCTTGTAGCGAAGGGGTAGAGGTCACCTGTCACCAGAGTCGGCTCCGCTTCTGTTGTGCCGCCGTTCTCGCCCGGATGCACCGTTTCCTGCCAGAAGGTGATCTCATCCAGTAGCGGGTAGTTCAGCTTCAGGTACCAGAGGTTCTGGCGATCGCTGCCGTTGCGTAGTCTTAGCTGAACCCAGTACACCGAATCGGTGTGACTGAACACCAGATCGTGACCATTGGCAGGCTGCCACGAAAGGTTTGTTTGTAATTCTGCCGGTGCTGCGGCCTGGTGAGCGGGCTCGCCCGGTCGGGCGGCATAAAAACACAGGTGATGGGTGATTGCGTGGCGAGCCCCTGCACTGGCTGCGTCGAGTGCCGGGCACGGCTCCGAAACCGAGCTGTGAGCAGGCGCAGTGCCGGCAACAGCCAGCAGGCCGAGCAACAGCAGGGCAAAGGATCGGAGTGTCATCAAACACCATCTCGCTGAAAATCAGTCAAGAAGTGTAGCCAGTGTAAACAAATACTGCTGTTAAACAGGTTCAAATTTCTTATTTGTCAGTGTGTCACTTTCCTGACGATTGTTCTTGCAAACAGGTGTTAAATGCAACAGGTAATGCTGATATGCCGGCCGGGCTTTGAAGCCGAGGCTGGTCAGGAATTGACCGATCAGGCTGCGAGCGTGGGTGTGTTTGGCTATTTTCAGCCGGTCCGGAACAGTGGCCTGATTCGGTTTTCGATTGCGGGCGACGAAAAGCCGGAAGAGTTGATGAGTCGTCTTGCTCTTGGTGATCTGGTGTTTGTTCGGGACTGGTTTGCCATTCTGGGAGATTGCCCGTTGCCCGCGCAGGATCGGGTTGGTGCGGTGGTGGAGTTCTTGCGGGGCCGGAATTGGGACGGCACCCTGTGTGCCCGAGTTGAGGTGCGCTTGCCTGAGACCAACGCCGATCGGGACCTCGGAAATTTTTCGAAAAAATGGATGGCCCCTCTGTCAAAGGGCCTGCGCGGGGCCGGGTTACTAAAGGCAGACGCCAACGCGGTGTCCCGTGGTCGTCTTGAGATTCTGCTGACGGGATTTGAGCAGGCGATCATCGGTTTCAGTCTGGCAGGCAATCGGTCACCTTTCGTTGGGGGCGCGCCCCGGCTTCGGTTGTCAGCATCGGCGCCCAGTCGCTCAGCCTTGAAACTTGAGGAAGCCTGGAAAGTGTTTTTGCCCCGGGACCGCTGGCTGGATTATCTGGGCGGCGGCAAGAAGGCCGTTGATCTGGGCGCCGCCCCTGGCGGCTGGACCTGGCAGCTGGTAAATCAGGGCATGATGGTAACGGCTGTCGATAACGGGCCCATGCAGCCCGAATTGATGGCCAGTGGTCATGTTGAGCATGTGGAAGCGGATGGCTACGCCTGGCGTCCGAAACGTGCGGTAGACTGGATGGTCTGCGACATCGTGGACAAGCCCCGTCGGACGGCGCGCCTGGCGGTGGACTGGGTGGCAGGTAAGCGCTGCCGCTATACCGTGTTCAATCTGAAATTGCCGATGAAGAAACGTTATGAAGAGTGGCTGGCGTGCCGGGAGTTAATCATTGAGGGGCTGGCTGAGGCGGGCCTCAATTGCCGGTTGAGCGCCCGCCATCTCTATCACGACCGAGAGGAAATCACCTGCTTTATCGAGCGACTGGATTGAGTTTGATGGCTCAACCCATCTGGCTTTGTTCAAGCACAGTAATGATTTCCTCGCGATCCATCATCGGGATCAGCTCGGCCATCAGCTCCCGTCGCTCACGGGACTGCAGCCAGCGGTTCCAGTCGGCCTCGGATCGCCAGTTAGCAAGTGTAAACCGGTGGTTTGAGTCGTGGCTGTCGACCAGTGTTTCGCCAGAAACAAATCCTGGCGTTGCCACGGCCTGTTGCAGTACTTTTCTGGATCTCTCTTCATAGGCGGATTCCAGAGATTCTGCGATGTGGCGTTCAATTAAAACCCGGATCATGCAATTCGTCCTTTATTTTCGTTGCTGTAAACAATAATTTAGCACTGGAATATGTAAATCACGAGAACTGGAGGAAGCCGTTGTGACTGCTGTAGACTTCAATGCAGAACTGGACGCGCGAGGGCTGTTCTGCCCGGAGCCCGTCATGATGCTGCACAACCGCATCCATGACGTAGAGGTGGGCGAGGTGTTGCGCGTGATTGCAACGGACCCATCCACCACCCGCGATATCCCGCGTTTTTGCCAGTTTCTCGGCCATGAGCTCCTGAGTCATCAGGAACTGGACGGCGAATACCATTTCCTTATCCGCCGTTGCGAAAGCTGAGGCCTTGGCTCAGCTAGCCGGGGTCAGCTGGCCGAGGTGATCCAGAAACTGGCGCCGGTTCATTTCACCTAAAACCCGGGCTTCCTGCAACTCTTCTCCGTTATTGCGATAGAACAGAATGGCTGGAGGTCCGAACAGGCCCAGTTCATTCAGCAATGCCTGCTGTGCCGGCGTATTGTCGGTCATGTCAATTTGCAGGAGGGTGTAGGGCGCCAGCGCCTGAATCACGTCCTGATCACTGAAAACGTTTCGCTCCATGATTTTGCAGGAAATGCACCAGTCGGCATAGAAATCGAGCATCACCGGCTGCTGGTTGGCTTGAGCCTGAGCCAGCATGGTACGGATCTGCTCGGGGTCTTCCATCCGCTGGAAGTCGGCATGGGCCAGGGCTCCACCCTGCGGTGACGAGCCGGCGGAGGCCACAAACGGTGCCAGTGGACGCAGAGGGTCGTTTGCGCCACTGATGGCACCTGCCAATAGCGCCAGTCCATAAGCGAACATAACCAGGCCAAGGCCTTTACGAGAGCGCTGCCAGCCGGCTTTAGCGGCATCGAACGCACCCAGTTGCACACCGGTAATCGCGATAAGCAGGCCCCACAGGGTCAGGGCCGCCCATACCGGAATGATCCGCTCAACGAGCCAGATCGCAACCGCCAGCAGCATGACCCCGTAGAAGTGTTTAACGGTCGTCATCCAGTGCCCGGATGTCGGCAGCAGTTTGCGCCCACCCACTGCCACCAGAATCAATGGAACACCCATGCCAAGACCCAGTGCCAGCAAGGCAACGCCGCCGATAACGGCGTCCTGGGTAGTCGAGATGTACAGCAAACTGCCCGCCAGTGGAGCGGAAACGCAGGGGGACACAATCAACGCTGACAGCGAGCCTATGCCGAAAATACTGACCACGCGGGTGCCGGTCAGTTTTTGACTGGCATCGTTCAGGGACTCAAGGATGAATCGGGGTAGCCGGATCTCGAACAGGTCAAACATGGACAGTGCGAACAAGACAAACAAGGTGGCAAACACGCCCAGTACCCAAGGCGACTGCAAGTGCGCCTGGAGATTGAAACTGGCGCCGAGCAGGCCGGTAATCACGCCGGCAGCGGCATAGGTGAGGGCCATGCCGAGAACGTAACTGCCAGACAACAGCAAGGCATGCCCGGTCGTGCGCGTGTTGTGGCCAGAGACCATGGTGGAAATGATCGGTACCATTGGCAATACACAGGGGGTAAAGGTCAGGCCAAGGCCCAGTAGAAAGAACACACCCGCAATCATCCAGATGGATTGGCTGGAGAGGAATCCCGCCAGTCCCGTTGCCGTTGACGTATTGGTTGGCGGTGTCGATGTGCCGGGGGCTGCTGTCGCCGCTGGCGAGGCGCCATGTGGCTCGCTCTGGCCGGCGTAATAGAGAACGTCCCGGGTCTGGGGCGGATAGCAAAGGCCGGCTTTGGCACAACCCTGATAGCTAACCTGCAAAGTGGCTTCTCGGACACCCTCGGGCAGGTTGACGGCCACGCGGGCTTCAACGGGATCAAAAAAGACCGTCATTTCGCCGAAGAACTCGTCGTCAGTCAGCGTGCCCGGCAGTGAGAACTCGGGCTCTCCCAGGGTAACGCCCTCGGTAACGGGGGTGACCTGCACCCGGCTTTTGTACAGGTAATGCTCCGGAGCAATTGCCCAGGACAGCACCACGGCACCATCATCGGTGCGGTGACTGAACGGCAGTGCTTCATCGACAGGAAGGAAGTCGCTTTGACCACCACCGAATAAAGAACTTCCGGAGCTGCCAAAGGCCGCGGCCGGGCCCGAGGCTATGGTCGCCAAAAGCGCCATCAATACCAGAGTGGAGGTGAACAATCTTCGGAGCGATAGCGGGCAAGCTGTCATGAATACTGCATTTCCCTGGGTTGCATGATCGGGTTGGAGTCTCGGATAAACTCCGGAATAACTATGATGCCAGTGGACACAAAAGCCGTGGCAAAGTTCCCTCTGGTATTGCCGGCTCTAAAGTCGCACAATAGCCAACCGATGAATCACAATCCAGACGATCTTATCATGCTGTTCAATGACCTGTTTCGGGAATCGTTCCGGACAATTCTGGTCAGGGGCAGCACTGAACCGGAATATCTGCCCTTCAGCGAGCCCGATGGCTTCGCACAAGTGGTTTTTGCCCACGGATTTTTTGCCAGCGCCCTTCATGAAATCGCTCATTGGTGTATAGCAGGTGAGCAGCGTCGCAAGTTACACGATTACGGGTACTGGTATTGTCCGGACGGACGCAGTCCCGAACAACAGCAGGCCTTCGAGCAGGTAGAAATCAAGCCCCAGGCAATTGAATGGCTGTTTTCCCTTGCTGCGGGCTCATGCTTTCATATCAGCGTGGACAATCTGGCCGGCGACGGGGCCGCAGACGAACGCGCATTCCGTCGCCATGTTTGTGACCAGAGTGCGCATTTCCTGGCGGTGGGCCTGCCACCCAGGGCCCAGCAATTTTTCGATGTACTCACATCATTTTACGGATCCGCCGATCGCATTCGGGACGCCTGGTATCACGACAGGGCACGATTACTGCGCGCGGAACCCGAACATGACCCATCAAGGATAACTGAAACTCTATGACATCTGACCCAAAGCATGCCGGCGATTTACGATTCAGCGAACTCAATCTGGACAAACGCCTGCTGGATGCCATCACCAAGATTGGATTCGAATACTGCACGCCGATTCAGGCAGAGACCCTGCCCTGGACGCTCGCCTGTGAAGATCTGATCGGGCAGGCCCAAACCGGCACCGGTAAAACTGCCGCGTTCCTGATCACTGCCATTCAGACCCTACTGGAGACCCCGGTTCCGGAAAAAGACCGGTTTGCCTCGGAGCCCAGAGTGTTGGCTCTGGCCCCGACGCGGGAGCTGGCGATGCAGATTGCCAAAGATGCGGAACAGCTCTGTCAATACACCGGCCACAATGTGGTGACGGTGGTTGGAGGCATGAATTACGACCAGCAGCGCGAACAGTTGCAGAACGAAGTGGTCGACATCCTGGTCGCGACACCGGGGCGCCTGATTGATTTTCTCGGTTCCCAGGATGTGTTCCTCGATCAGATCGATATCCTGATTCTCGATGAAGCAGACCGCATGCTGGACATGGGTTTCATCCCGGACGTAAAACGCATTATCCGCAAGTGTACGGTCAAAGAGGAGCGCCAGACCCTGCTGTTCAGTGCCACCTTTAACCAGGACGTACTCAACCTGGCGTCCATGTGGACCTGTAACGCCGAGTTTGTGGAGATTGAGCCAGAGCAGAAAACCGCGGAGCGGGTGGAGCAAACGGTATATCTGGTGTCGGACGACGCCAAGTTGCCGGTACTGGTCAACTACCTCAAACGCCCGGAGGTTGAAAAAGCCATCGTGTTTGCCAATCGCCGGGATCAATGCCGGGATCTGGAAGAAGATCTCAAGAATCAGGGCGTGAAAGTATCGCTGATGTCTGGCGAGATCGCTCAGAACAAACGCCTGAAAACCCTGGACCAGTTCAAGAAGGGTGAGATTCAGGTACTGGTAGCAACCGATGTTGCCGGAAGGGGGATTCACGTTAACGGTGTTACCCATGTGTTTAACTACAACCTGCCGGAGAACGCCGAAGATTACGTGCACCGGATTGGTCGAACCGGGCGGGCGGGCCAGACCGGTGTGTCAGTGAGTTTTGCCGGTGAGGACGACTCGTTTCTGTTGCCGGCCATCGAGTCTTACATCAGCCAGAAACTGAAGACAACGGTGCCGGAAGAGGAGTTGACGGCACCGATGGATAACTCGCCAATTACGCGCAAACGCGGTGGTCGCCGGCCCCAGAGCGGTCGAAGCCCGGCCGGGCGCGGTCAACGTCCTCGTCGGAATTAATGGCGGGGTTGGAGAGCAGCTCATGTTAATCGTGGCAGATGAAAATATTCCCTTGTTGGACGCTTTTTTTGGGGATATTGGCGAGATCCGGCGCGTCACTGGCCGAACCCTCAGCCGTGATCAGGTTGTGGACGCTGATGTGTTGCTGGTTCGCTCGGTTACCCGGGTTAATCAGGAGCTGCTTGAGGGTACCCGTGTTCGTTTTGTGGGCACCGCTACTATTGGTACCGATCACATAGACCTTGACTGGCTTAAGACCCGGGGCATCCGTTTTGCGGCTGCCCCGGGCTGCAATGCGAGCAGCGTTGCGGAGTATGTGCTGTCGGTGATCTCGTTGTTTGCCGAGCGCCGGGGTCTGGATGACTGGACGACATTGAGTGTTGGTGTTGTCGGTGTGGGCAATGTTGGCGGTGAACTGGCGCAAATACTTGAGCGCCTGGGGTTTGAGGTGCGTCTGTGCGATCCGCCCCGGCAGGAGAGTGAGTCTGATTCCGGCCTGCCTTTTGTCAGTCTGGCCGATGCGCTGGAGTGTGATGTCGTGACGCTGCACACGCCGCTTACACGCAATCAGCCCAACGCGACCCAACACATGTTGTCGGACCAGCACCTGGCAATGATGGGTGCCGATCAACTATTGATCAATGCTGGTCGGGGCGAGGTGATTGATTCCGCCGCACTGTTACGCCGTCTTGATCAACCGGATGCGCCTCTGGTCGCGCTGGATGTATGGGAGCAGGAGCCTGGCATCAGCCCCGATCTGGTCGACAAGACCTGGCTCGCGACACCGCACATTGCGGGGTATAGCCTGGAAGGCAAAATGCAGGGCACAGAAATGATCTATCAGGCGATGTGCCAGTTTATGGGCCTGCCAGTGCGCAAGAAGGCCGGCCAGTTCCTGCCGGAGCCTGCGCTGAGCAAACTGTCGTTTACCAGTGCGGCGGGTGAGGATGTCGCGGTCCGGACAGCGCTCCTTGCCTGTTATGACCCCAGACGAGACGATGCCCGGCTCAGGCTGACCATGAAGGGGAGCCCTGGCGAGCGTGCGGCAGCGTTTGATCGCCTGCGCCGTGATTACCCGGTGCGCCGGGAATGCTCAAGTCTGAAGATTCAGCTCAAAGGCACCAGCAAGTCGCTGCAGGACAGTTTTCGGGCAATGGGGTTCAAGCTCAAGATCTGAGACTGGCGGTCGCAAGACAAACAAGGGGCGCTCTGAGCGCCCCTTGTTTCGTCTGCATCAGAACCTTGCGTTCTGTAATGCCGCAATCCGGTCGTCCAGTGGTGGGTGGGTCATGAAAAGGGCTGAGAGACCTGAGCGGGCGCCGCGGTTTATACCAAAGGCCTGGAGTGTGTCGGGCATCTGATCGGGCACTTCACTTTCCTGCTTCAGTCTCGCCAGGGCACTGATCATGGCGCCGGTGCCGGCCAATTGTGCACCGGCTATGTCGGCCCGGAATTCCCGTCGGCGAGAGAACCAGAACACGATGGTGCTGGCCAGAATGCCCAGTACGATTTCGGCAACGATACTAACCACGAAGAAGGCAATACCGTGGCCATTTTCATTTTTGAACACCACCCGGTCGACAAACGAGCCAATCACCCGTGAGGCGAAGATAACAAAGGTGTTCACCACGCCCTGAATCAGCGCAAGCGTGATCATATCACCGTTGGCAACGTGGCCGATTTCATGGCCGAGCACAGCTTTGATTTCGTCCTTGTTAAAGCGGTGTAGCAGGCCTTCACTGACCGCAACCAACGAATTGTTCTTGTTCCAGCCAGTGGCAAAGGCGTTGGACTGGGAAGCCGGGAAGATGGCAACTTCCGGCATGCCGATTCCAGCTTTTTTTGCGAGTTCTGCCACTGTATCAACCAGCCAGCGCTCAGCCGGTGTTCTTGGCGAGTCGATTACCCGGGCCTTGGTACTCCACTTGGCCATCGGCTTTGAGATCAGCAGGGAGACAATCGCTCCGGCAAAGCCAAATACCGCAGCGAAAGCGAGCAAGGAGCCATAATTAATGCCTTGTTGCGCCAAATAGCTGTCCACCCCGAGCAGGCGCAAGGTGAAACTTGCGACCAGAATAACGGCCAGGTTTGTAGCCAGAAACAACATTATCCGCATGGTTTCTTCCCGTATCCGTGTTGTCTGAAAATCATCGGCTGTCTGACCATAATGTATGGCCCGGGTTCACCCGTTCAATAGGGTTACCTTGATTTAATGAAGGTTCTGGTAGTGATCGTCTGCGAAGAAAGCCGACTGGACTGCCTGGGTGATTCTGCTGGAACTGCCGCTTTTGAGCGCCGATCGCAACAGGTTAACGTAGGTCGCCAGGTCTTTTTGCACCGATTGGGGCAGCGCCGGCCCTGGCAATGGCTCACTCAATTCACACACCAGTGCCGACGGTGCCGGGGCGCTGAGGCGAACGAATGCATCGCGGGTCAACACCGCCTGGTCCAGCGCTTCTTGGCGGATAGTGTCGACATAGCGGAGCAGGCCTTCTTCGGCTAGCCAGAGCAGGGCGCCAAAACAGGCCATGTGTCGGTTGCTGTGCAGTCCGAACTCGTCGGTCTCGTCCGGGCCGGCAATGTCTTCGACAAACAGATTGATTCGCCTGGGAAAGGCGGAATACAGCTGAATCAGTGCGATCGCAGCGTCTTTGTAAAACTCTTCCACGTGGATGTCGGCCATGTCAGCTCCGGTTACTGGCGGTAATGCTCCAGGAAGTTGCCGAGACGGGTCATGGCATCCTCGAGAGTGTCTTTCCTGGGCAAAAACACCACCCGAAGGTGCTGTTTGTCATCGATGTTGAAGGCCGAGCCCTGCACCAGAAGGATTTTTTCCTGCAGCAACAGATCAAGCACCAGTTTTTCGTCGTTGACCACGGGGAAGTGTTTGGGGTCAAGCCGCGGGAATAGGTATAGAGCGCCCTGGGGTTTTACGCAACTGACGCCGGGAATGTCATTGAGCATACGCCAGGCGGTTTCTCGCTGTTCGTACAATCGGCCACCGGGAGCCACCAGGTCGTTAATAGACTGGTAGCCGCCAAGCGATGTCTGGATGGCCAGTTGCGCTGGCACGTTCGCGCACAATCGCATATTGGAGAGCATTTCAATGCCCTCGATCAGATCCCTGGCCCGATGCTTTGCGCCACTGATGATCATCCAGCCCGATCGGTAGCCAGCGGCCCGATAATTCTTTGACAGGCCGTTGTAGGTGAAAAACAGCACGTCATCAGCCAATGAGGCCGTGGAGGTGTGTTGGGTACCGTCATACAGGATCTTGTCGTAGATTTCGTCAGACATAATCATCAGGTTGTGTTGTCTGGCCAGCTCGATCACCTGATGCAGAAGTTCTTCGGAATAAACCGCCCCGGTGGGGTTGTTGGGGTTGATCAAAACAATCGCACGGGTGCGGCGTGTGATTTTCTTTTTGATATCGTCAATATCCGGAAACCAGTTTTGCTGCTCATCGCAGCGATAGTGCACCGGTTTACCACTGGACAGAGTGACGGCAGCTGTCCACAGAGGGTAATCCGGAGCCGGAATAAGCACTTCGTCACCGGTATTCAGCATCGCCTGCATCGACATTACAATCAGCTCGCTGACCCCGTTTCCGAGGAAGATGTCATCAATGTCGACCTTGGCAATACCGCGTTGCTGGCAATAATGCATCACCGCTTTGCGGGCAGAGAACAGCCCCTTGGATTCAACGTAACCCTGGGCCTGATGCATGTTGTAGATGACGTCTTGCTGGATTTCTTCCGGCACGTCGAGCTCAAACGCAGCCGGGTTGCCAATGTTCAGTTTCAGCACCCGGTGGCCTTCTTCTTCGAGCCTCCGGGCTTCCCGCAGAACCACGCCACGAATTTCATAACACACGTTGTCGAGCTTGGCGGATTTGAAGTAATTCTGCATGGGATGCTGGCGTCCTTAACAAACAGTCTGAAAGAGGTTCCGACAAAACGGAAGCTACCCATTCTAGCGGAGGGAAGGGCGGGGGCAACAGGGGCAATTGTGTGGAATTGTGGCCAAATCCGGATAGTTTACGGCGGTTTGTTGAGATCAACTCTGATGTCTGGCCCGATAAGCCGGCAACGTAATGTGGTTTTACAAAATTAAATTGGGCACAATGTAAATTACATTGTCAGTAATAACGGGAGTAAGCGCATGTCAGGTGAATCGATTTATGAGTTCAGTGCCCAGGATACCAAGGGCAACGAAACCTCAATGGCGGACTATCAAGGCAAGGTGTTGCTGATCGTCAACACAGCATCAAAGTGCGGGTTCACGCCCCAGTTTGAGGGCTTGCAGGCGCTCCACGACCAGTTGGGCGAGCAAGGATTTGAGGTGTTGGGCTTTCCCTGTAATCAGTTTATGAACCAGGATCCTGGCAGCGACGATGCCATCAGTCAGTTTTGCTCACTGAACTACGGAGTCAACTTCCCGATGTTTGCCAAGATCGAAGTGAACGGTGAGGGCGCGCATCCGTTGTTCCGCTTCCTGAAAAAGGAAGCCAAAGGGTTGATGGGTTCCGAGAAGGTCAAATGGAACTTCACCAAGTTTCTGGTTAACCGTGAGGGGCAGGTAGTCCGGCGTTATGCGCCGACGGCGAAACCGGCCGACATCCGCGCCGATATTGAGAAACTGCTCTGAGATGGCACAGAAAGATCCAGTACTGGCGCTCGATAACCAGATCTGTTTTGCGCTCTATGCACTGAATCGGGCGGTCACCGCCCGATATCGTCCCTTGCTTGCTGAACTGGAGCTAACCTACCCGCAGTATCTGGTTATGCTGGTACTGTGGGAGCAAGGTGCTGGCGCCGAGTCGGCGCGCGTCTCGGATGTCGGCGCCCGGTTGCGGCTGGATAGTGGCACCCTGACACCGCTTTTGAAGAGGCTCGAAGAGCGGGGGCTGCTGCTCCGGCAACGGCAGGCCGACGATGAGAGAGTGGTGCGCCTGTTACCGACCGAGGCCGGTTGGCAGCTGCAGGAGAAAGCCCGTCAGGTACCGGCGCGCCTGATGTGTGGCCTGGATGTGGAGCCCCAGAGACTGATGGCTCTGCAACAGGAACTCAGGAGTCTGTTGGCAGTTCTGGAGGGTTCGGCGCCCAGCGATTAATGACCGCTTTGAGCTCTTCGCGTTTATAGGGCTTGGTGATGTAATCGTTCATGCCTGAGGCAAGGCATTCTTCCCGGTCCCCCTGCATGACGTTGGCGGTCACAGCAATGATCGGGATTTCTTGCCATTTCGGGTTCTTTCGTATCGCACGGGTAGCCTCATAGCCGTCCATGACCGGCATCTGGCAGTCCATGAGAATCAGATCGTAATGGCGCTTGCGCAGCGCCTCTACTGCCCGCAAACCGTTCTCCGCATGGTCGACCTGGTGGCCCAGCTTTTTCAGCAGGCTGCTGGCAACCAACTGATTGACCTGGTTGTCTTCAACCAGCAAGAGTGCCAGCGACGGCGTGTGCTCGCCGGTTTGTTCAATTTCCCCCGGTAATGTTCTGTCCTGATCAGTGAGCAATCCTGCCGCCGAACACAGGCACTTGTACAAGTCTGTCCGTCTGAGTGGCAACGGTAGCACATATTGTCCCGGCAACTTGCTGCTGACCGTTGCTGTGGCATCGGCCAGTACCACCCCTTGCCCGCCCCAGCCATCGGCAAATGCTCTGGACTCAGTGTCGCCCGGCTCAGCGGCCATCAGTAGAATACCCTTGGGGTGACGGCTGGCACTGCGCACAGGAATTGCCCAGGCCCGGAGCTGAGATTCCAGTGCCAGGCGGTGGGGATGTGCCGGTGGGATAGCCATGGCGACACCGGCTTCGCGCAGCTTTGAGACTGTCTCTGCCGGCAGTGTCGGATTGGCTGGCTCGTTAATCGGGAGGGGTAGGGTAACCGTGAAGTGCGTACCAGAGCCTTCGCTTGAATCGACCAGAATCTGACCGTGCATGCGCTCTACCAACTGACGGCAGAGCGTCAGGCCCAGGCCGGTGCCACCATAAAGCCGCGTCGTGTCAGAGTCGGCCTGTGAGAATGGCGAAAATATTCTGTGTAGCCCGTCCTGAGACATGCCGATGCCGGTGTCAATGATCTCCAGGCGCAGGCTGCCTCCGGAATAGGAGGTGCGCACTCGAACGCTGCCATCATCGGTAAATTTGATGGCATTACTGAGAAGGTTGTTCAGTATTTGCCGAGTTCGTGTCGGATCGCCCGTGAACTGCTCGGGTAACATCGGATCGGTTTCGTTGACCAGGTGGATGTGTTTACGGCGAGCTTGCTGGGCATGCAGCGTGGCGCACTCTTCTACCAGGTTGCGCATGCTGAACGGAATATTTTCCAGGCTCAGCTTGCCGGCTTCCACCTTGGAGATATCAAGAATGTCGTTGAGCAGCCCGAGCAGGCTCTCGCCAGCATTCAGGGCAATTTCCAGTTGACTGCGTTGGCCGGCGTCTCGCTCGCTTTCGAGTGCCAGGCCCAGCATGCCGAGCACGCCATTCAAGGGTGTGCGGATTTCATGACTCATACTGGCCAGGAAGTTAGCCCTGGCCCGGGCGCGACGCACAGCATCTTCTTTGGCCCGAACCAGGGCCCGATTTCCTCGCTGCAAGGCTTCGTTTTTTTCAGAGATTTCCCGAGTCCGGTCTTCCACTTCCTGTTCCAGTTGGCTGGAATAGTTTTTCATGGCGCTTTCAGCGGCTCTCAGCTGTGCCACGCTGCCTTCCATGTTTTCCAGGTGCTGATTGATAATGCCGACCATGGTGCCGATCTCATCAAAACGATGATTGGGCGGCACTGGCAGGCGCACTTTTTCCGGAGTGCTGGCTCTGACTTTGCCAAGGGCTTCAATTACATTGAGCATGGGGCGGGTCAGAACAAAATAGAAAATGCCCAGCAGAACTGCAGATAACACCAGACTTTTGAGTAGACCGATCAAAAGGGTGTTGGCGGCACGCTGAATAAACTGCCAACCGTAATGCCAGGTATCGATGGTGACCACAAGCTGGCCGAGCGGCAGGTCCTGAAGTTGTGGTACACGGAGTTCCGAGTTGAATACCCGGCTGGTGCCAAACAACAGGTCGCTGGTCCAGCGATAGGGGGAGACCGGGCTGCTCTCGCTTGCGGCCGACATGGTTTGACCGTCGCTGTCCAGGATTCTGGCATCGATGGTTGCCGGATGGCGTAGCAGGCCATCCAGCAACTCCTCGGCGAGCCGAACATCAATGTTGTAAGCGATCTGGGACGCAGGGCTGTTGCTGATTTCGATCAGCGCCTGGATGTCCTGCTCCATGGCGTCTCGGGCGTAAAAATAGTCGAGGGTAATCTGGATCAGATTCAGGACCAGGCCAAGCACCATCGCTACCAGCACGGTATCGCGAGTCAGGCGGTAGGACAGTCTTCTCTGAAAGCTCTTAAGCACGGTCGGCGATCATCCCTGTGACTGGTTATTGAATAAGGGTGTAAGCCTTAATCGTCGTAATCAGCCTTTTTCTTCCAGGAGCCATCATCCTGAAGGAAGTTGTCCCACTCCCGATCCAGATTGCCATGGCCTTCGATATCCGTATTGCCGTCAACAATGCTGGCCTCGAGCTCTTTGATGCGAGTCCGGAAGCTTTTCACCGCTTTCATGGCCAGCGGGTTGTCTTTCGATTTGCCCAGCTCTGTGCTGGCCAGGTGGTAAGCGTGGATCGCTTTGCGAATCTGGTTCTGTCGAATGTGGTCTCTGGCCTGAAAGACATGCAGGTCAGCATGGGTTTTGTGGACCAGAAACAGCACATGTTTGAGGTTCTTTTTGGCAGTGGCTGTATCGATTCGTCCAGACTTGTGCATGGTCTCGATCATCTTGAACAGGTGCTGCAGAAGTTCTTTGATGTAGGTGGCTTTTTCGGGCGAGTCGATTTTGACCGCAGGGCGGGAGTCGGTACTGTCCGTGACCTGTTTTTTGGTTTTCTTTACTGACTCCAGCCAGGCACTGACGGGCTGCCCGGATTTCAGCATGATGAGTTCGTTACAGGCATCCTCCATGCGCTTGAGCAGCAACAGCTTAAGGTCGGGGGTGAGATACTGCCCTGGAATCTCCGAAAGCAGACGATAGGCCCGGTTGTATAGGTCTTCCTGGGCAGTCATTTTGCGAACCCGTTCAATCCGGGCCTTTTCACGCATCTGACTGATAACAACAATAATCAGTGAAACGGTGACGATTGCCGCGAGCAGCAGCACAATGGTGGTTGGGTCCATGGTGTCAGTATTGGCTCCGGAATTCAGTGAGCGGGCGGCAGGGCCGGCCTGTGTCGGTTCTTGATGTTATTGGGTAACGCCCTGAAAGCCTAGCAGAATTCTTGGTATTCGTCCGTTTCGACTTGTAAGTTCGACTAAAGTCCATTCATTTTATGAATTATCGGTTTGCTGTATATTGCGGCAGTGAATGCATGGGGCTGCAAACGTTGGCCATCCTACTATTTTACGGAGCGCCGAATGGATATTTCCCGGGTCGATCTCAACTTGCTGGTGTATCTCGATGTCTTGTTGCGCGAGCGGAACGTCACCAAAGCGGCCAACCATCTTGGTATCACTCAACCCGCCATGAGTAATGGCTTGAGGCGTTTGCGGGATCTGTTCGGTGATCCCTTGCTGGTGCGCACCAGCGAGGGCATGACGGCCACCGAGAGGGCCCGGGAACTGCAGCCGCTGGTGCGCAGCATTCTTGCTGATATTGAGCAGGCGGTGCAGGAGAAAACGCCGTTTGCGGCGCAGGAAAGCCAAAGGGTATTTCGGATAATGGCCAGTGATTACGCCGAGTCTTGCCTGATGCCGCGGGTTCTGCGGCGTATTCGCCAGGAGGCACCGCACGTCACTCTGGACGTACTGACGCCCAGTGACGTCAGTTTTCTGGATGTGGAGCAGGGCAGGCTCGACATGGCGATCAATCGATTCGACAAGATACCCCAGTCCTTCCATCAGAAAACCCTGTGGACCGAGTATTTTGCCTGCCTGATGAACGCCCGTAACCCCGTCCTGAAAGAGCCGTTTACCCTCGACACCTATCTGGACGCCAGTCATATCTGGGTCAGTAAAACTGGTTTTGGCGTCGGAGTGGGCGTTAACCCGAAGGACGTACAGCGACTGGGCTGGGTGGATGAAGCGTTGGGGCGGATGGGCCGTAAACGGCAGATTTCAGTGTTTACCCGGCATTATCAGGTGGCCATGTTGCTGGCGGAACAGCACGATTTGATCGCTACCTTGCCGTCACGGGCGGCCTGGCTCCAGAAAGACAACGTCAACCTGGTGGTGAAAGTGCCACCGTTCGAAATTCCACCGTTTGAGCTGAAGATGGCCTGGAGCCCGCTGTTGCAGCACAACTCGGATCATCAGTGGCTGAGAAAGCTGATAGCCGAGGTGGCCGAGGAAGTTGACGAGGAATTTGCGCCTTTCGGGACCCAGTTTGAGTCACCTCAGGTGGCACAGAGCCAGCACTCAGATCGGTAACTCGCGCAGCTCGAGTGATGGCCGGGCGGCATCCCACATGCGCTGAAAGGCTTCTGCCTTGAGCTTCACCCGTCCGCTGGCGGCAAAATTGGCGAAGCCTTCGGGCTTGTTGAAATCGTGTCGGTACAGGATGCCTTCGCGGTCTGCCAGCAAATACGGTTGATCTTCAACAGGGTAATCCTGGTTGACCAGTCTTAGCTCGATACGGCTAGTCAGTCGCCGCATCAGCTCTACCAGCTGGTGGCGCCTTTGCACCAGCGGCTTGTCATCGTGAATCAACAGCCGGACGTCACTTAAACGGTGCCTTCGGGCAACCGCTGAAATCAGCTCGCGGAGTTGGTGACGATCGTAAAGGTCGTGATCAAGAAACCGATCATACAGCCACAGGCGCTGGCCTGCCTGGCCGATCAGTGAGTCCATCAGTCCCAGCAGGATGTCATCGTCATCAAACAGCCAGCTTTCGGTATCTGACCCAAGAATGAGCGGTTGTGAACGCTCGGCGGGTGCTTGATGTGCCAGTGCTGGTGCCAGGCAGCGCATGTCGAGGTGGGGAATGCCCGCATCGTCATAGGGTGCAGAACAAATATGAAAGCCGAAACGCTGATAGAACCCGGTAGCGTGTTGCTGGGCAGACAGCCGTAGCTCCTGAAAGCGCCCGGCAGATTCGGCTATCAGGTGGCGCAACAGGGCGTCACCGATACCTTTACCCCGGTGCTCTGGAAGCACCGCCATTCGACCGATATAGCCGGTTTCTTCCAGGGTTGAGAACAGCCGCGCCGTGGCAACGGGTTGATTGTTGCGGTCGACCGCCAGGTAGTGATCTGCAATCTCGTCAGTGTCATCCCACTCCAGTGCCGGCGGTACCCGCTGCTCATCGATGAACACCCGTTGGCGGATGTCGCGAATTGAGTCGGGTGCCAGTTGCCAGCTGTATTTGCGGAATCTTGGTTTCATGGGCTACTCGAAATAGACCGAGCCCTGATTGTAGAGCGTGGTTAACAGGCCAAGGAGTGCTTGATCGCCGGCAAACTCCGCCAGATCCGCCATGCTGATCCGTGCCGCGGCACACAGCAGGGGCGCCAGTGGTCGCGCATCGCCTTTCAACAAGAACTGCTCGCCGTCCACGAACAGCGCAGTTTCGTTGTCCAGTTCATGATAGGCAAAGCGGGAGCCTTCATTCCAGCGCAACTGCTCACCCGCACGAATGGCTTCGGCCAGATCTTCCGGGTTGGCGGGCTCTTCGTTTGGTACCACGATGTCCAGACTCTTGGGGGCGGTGGCGAACTGACCAAACCACAGGGACAGGTTGCGGCGATCGCCAAGCTGCTCCTGGATTACGCTGCTCAAACGGTCTATCACGTCGGCTGCAATGGTGCCGGGGTTGTCCTGGACTTTCAGGTCAGGGTCATTCAGGTGCTCCGAAGCTTTTGCGTGTTGACTCAGGTAATCGGTAAAACCGGTCAACAGATCGTCCAGTGTCGGAGCCCGGAATCCGACCGACAGCGTGATGCAGTCGTCTTCCGCAATCCCGTGATGACCGATGCCCGGCGGCAGGTAAAGCATGTCACCCGGCGCCAGGGTCACGGTTTCCTCACCGTCCCAGCTACTGAGAATGCGCAGGGGCGTGCCGTCTACCCGGGGTGAAGTGTGGTCGCAGTGACCGCCAAAGGTCCAACGCCGGTGGCCCTGAGCCTGCAGCAAAAAGACGTCGTACATATCGTAATGGGGGCCAACGCTACCGCCTTTGGGCGCGTAGCTGGCCATGATGTCATCCAGGCGCCAGTTCGGGATAAAACGGAATCGCTCCAGCAAGTCGGCAATCTCAGGAACCCAGTGGTCCAGACCCTGTATCAGCAACGTCCAGTCCTGTTCTGGTAGCTCGTTGAAACGGTCCGGAGTGAATGGCCCGTTGTGCAGTTGCCAGGGCTTACCAGCGTCATCTTCGATGATGATGCGGGATTCGACGGCCTCCTCACAGGCCAGGCCTGCCAGTTCGTCAGGACTGACCGGGCACTGAAAACCGGGGAATGCCTGGCGGATGACCAGAGGTTTTTTCTGCCAGTAGTCGCGCAGAAATTCAGAGGCTGTCAGTCCGCCAAGCATGTCCATGGTGATGCTCCAGTTCAGATGTTGCCGGCCTGTTCGACGGCGTTACCAATATAGCTTTCCGGAGTCAGGGCGCGCAGTTCGGCTTTCGCGTGGTCCGGAATCTCCAGAGTCTCCACGAAATTCTTGATGACTTCGGGTGTCATCGCCTTGCCGCGGGTCAAGTCCTTGAGTTTTTCATAGGGCTTTTCGATGTTGTAACGGCGCATCACGGTCTGGATGGGTTCGGCCAGCACTTCCCAGGCGTTGTTCAGGTCGTCGTTCAGGCGGGCCGGATTGATTTCCAGTTTGCTCAGACCTTTCAGCGTGGCTTCGTAAGAAATCAGGCTGTGGGCGAAGCCAACACCCAGATTGCGCAATACGGTGGAATCGGTCAGGTCACGCTGCCAGCGGGAGATCGGCAGCTTGGCAGACAAGTGACCAAAGATGGCGTTGGCGATGCCCAGATTGCCTTCGGAATTTTCGAAGTCGATCGGGTTCACCTTATGCGGCATGGTGGAAGAGCCGATTTCGCCGGCAACGGTTTTCTGCTTGAAATAGCCTAGTGAGATGTAGCCCCAGATATCGCGATCCAGATCGATCAGGATGGTGTTGAACCGTGCAATGGCATCGTACAGCTCGGCGATGTAATCGTGGGGTTCGATCTGGGTGGTGTATGGGTTCCAGTCCAGGCCCAGGCTTTCGATGAACTCTTTCGCGTTGGTGGCCCAGTCAACCTGCGGGTAGGCCGACAGGTGTGCGTTGTAGTTGCCAACGGCGCCGTTGATCTTGCCCATCAGCTCAACTGATTTGATTTGCTTGATCTGGCGGCGCAGACGGTAAACCACGTTAGCCAGCTCTTTACCCACTGTGGTGGGTGAGGCGGTCTGGCCGTGGGTACGGGACAGCATGGGTTGCTCGGCGTGTTCTCTGGCCAGTTCGGCCAATTTGTCGACAACCTTTTCCATGCCCGGCAGCAGGCCGTGGTCCAGCCCCTCGCGCAGCATCAGGGCATGCGACAGGTTGTTGATGTCTTCAGAAGTGCAGGCGAAGTGAACGAATTCGGTCACTGCGTGCAGTTCTGGCACCTGAGCAATTTTTTCCTTGATCAGGTACTCAACCGCTTTCACGTCGTGGTTGGTGGTGCGTTCGATGTCTTTGATGCGCTCGGCGTCGGCCAGGCTGAACTCGCTGACCATCTTGTCCAGAAAGGCGTTGGCCTCGGCGGAGAACGAGGGCACTTCGGTAATGGCCGGGTGCTGGGCCAGTTTCTGTAACCAGCGGATTTCGACGGTTACCCGATTACGGATCAGCCCGTACTCACTGAAAATACTGCGAAATACGCTGACTTTACTGCCGTAGCGTCCATCGACCGGGGAAATAGCGGTCAGGGCCGTGAGTTCCATCGAAAACCTCTCAGTTCATCAAATAATCGGGTCAAAAATCAGGAGCTATATGATACACCAGCGCGCAGCCTGAATCAGCGCAACAACTCGCGAGCGTGGTTGATCACTTTCTTGCGGTAGAAAATCAACTGCCAGCGGCGACCCCCGCTTTGCCGCCAGAGTACGGCTGAGCGAATGCCTGCCAGTAGCAGTGCCCTGACTTTGGCAGCGTTTTCTTCCTGCTGCAGCACCTGCGGATTGCCACTGACCTGAATGCGTAGGCGGAAGGTGCTGATGGTGTCGCTGTAGATCGAAGCAAGATTGCTGATCAGGTTGCTGTGGCTGTAACCAAAATGGCCCGCGGTGTGGCGGGCCTGGTCAATACGGTTTCCAATCACCTCCAGCATGTCCGGGCTGCGTTTGAGGCTCGACTCCAGCTGCATCAGATTCAGCACATAACGAAGTATTTCAGCATCCTGAGGCCGGCTTTGTTGGGCAAGCGAGGTTGACAGGGCGTCGAGGCCCTCCCGGATATCAGACAGTTCGCCGCCGTAGACGTCGAGTGTGGAGGCTGGATCGGTGGCGAACAGTGAGCGGATGCAGGTTTCCAGGCTCTCTTCATTGCAGCTGCCATTGTGGGCGACCTGTCGAACCAGCGACGCAGCCTGAAACAGGCCGGCAAGCGCGATGGTCTGGTCGTGCAGGGAGCGGCTCATGATGCGGCTCCGGTGGCTTCAGTCTGGTGCAGGCGTTCTGGCAATGCCTCATCGTCACGCCAGGTTTGCTCGATAACGCCACCGCCAAGGCAGACCTCATTAATGTAAAAGACTACCGACTGCCCAGGAGTGACCGCCCGCTGGGCGTCATCAAACACCACTTTTACGCCGCCATCGATGGCGGTGACTTCGCAGTCTTGATCCGGCTGACGGTAGCGGGACTTTGCTTTGCAGCGAAATTGTGGTGCCGGAGCCTCGCCGGCAATCCAGTCGATCGGGCCTGACACCAGGCCACGGGAGAGCAGCAAAGGGTGATGTTTGCCCTGCACGGCAATCAGCACGTTTCGGTTGAGATCTTTTTCAGCGACATACCAGGGATCGTCACCGAACTCAGCGAGACCGCCAATGCCAAGGCCCTGGCGCTGGCCAATGGTGTGATACATCAGGCCCTGATGCTTACCAATCACTGTGCCGTCGGGGGTCTCGATATTGCCGGGTTGTGCGGGCAGGTACTGTTTAAGGAAGTCGGTAAATTTGCGCTCGCCGATAAAGCAGATGCCGGTGGAATCTTTCTTGTCGTGGGTGATAAAACCCTGGGCTTCGGCAATGCGGCGTACCTCTGGCTTTTCCAGTTCACCAACCGGAAACAGCGTGCGGGCAATCCGGTCGCCGGAGACGGCATGCAGAAAGTAGCTTTGATCTTTGTTCGGATCCAGCCCTTTTAACAGTTCGGCCTTGCCGCTGCCGTCGTTGAGCGGGCGCTGGCGAGTGTAGTGGCCGGTGGCAATATAGTCAGCGCCCAGCGTTATGGCGTAATCCAGAAACGCCCGGAATTTTACTTCCTTATTGCACAGTATGTCCGGGTTGGGGGTGCGCCCGGCGCTGTATTCAGACAGGAAGTGTTCAAAAACCCGATCCCAGTATTCGGCGGCAAAACTGGCGGTATGAAGCTTGATACCGATAGTGTCGGCCACCGCCTTGGCATCCGCGAGGTCGGTCATGGCGGTGCAGTACTCGGTACCGTCGTCTTCGTCCCAGTTCTTCATGAACAGGCCTTCCACCTGGTAGCCCTGATCTTTTAACAGCCAGGCGGCAACCGAGGAGTCCACGCCGCCGGACATGCCGACGATCACGTGAGTATCTTGAGGGGCTTTGGTTTCAGGATTCTGAGTCATGGGCCTTCTGGTAACCGGTTAAAAACGGAGATTTTATCACCTTGGGGCTGTTACGTCTGTCCGTCGATGACGACTTCAAGGGGGAATTGCCGTCCGTTTCGGTAATCCTCGATGCATTTCAGCACCAGGGGGCTGCGCAGTTTGGTGCCGAGATTCCGCACCTCGTCCAGGGGCAGCCAGTGTGCGGCAATGATGCCGGTATCAAGCTCAGAGGTTACCTGTCGAATGGCTTTGGCGGCGTAGCAGAAGCGGTAATAGGTGGCGCCGTTGCTGGGTGCCTTGTAGGTGTAAACGCCCAGAAAATAGGATGGTTCCACCTCCCAGCCGGTTTCCTCCAGGGTTTCTCGGCGTACCGCATCAAGAATTGCTTCGTTTTCTTCGATGTGGCCTGCGGGTTGGTTGAAGACAACCTTGCCATCGCTGACTTCTTCGACAAGCAGGAACCGGCCATGATCATCTTCCGCAATAACGGCCACCGTGGCGTGGGGTTTCCAGGTCATTTCCGGTGCAGTCTCCTGTTGGTTTTGTTGACCCTGACGGTTGATCTGCCAGGTTTCTGTTGGTCGGGTATATGGATGCTTTCCAGTCTGAATTCTCCCGGTTGCAGGGTGTCGAGAGTCCAATCGCCTATCCGGTAGCGTATCAGTCTAAGCGTAGGAAAGCCCACCGCCGCTGTCATCCGGCGCACTTGACGGTTGCGGCCCTCACTGATGGTGAGCTCGACCCAGCTGGTGGGGATGGATTGCCGATAACGTACGGGCGGAACCCTGGGCCAGACCGCAGGTTGTTGCATGCGTTGCGCTTTGGCTGGTTGCGTGGGGCCGTCTTTGAGATTGATACCGGTGCAAAGTTGCCGGATTGCCTGATCGGAGATGTCGCCCTCCACCTGAACCCAATAGGTTTTTGGCATCTTGTTCCTGGGTGACGCAATTCTGTTTTGCAGAGCGCCGTGGTCGGTCAGCAGCAGTAATCCTTCCGAGTCATAATCAAGACGCCCGGCCGGATAGAAATCGGGTTTTTGGATCCATTTGGCGAGTGTGTCACGGGGATTCTGGGGGCGGTCGTCGGTGAATTGGCTCAGCACCTGGAAAGGTTTGTTGAAAAGTATCAGCTCCGCCATTCACGGCATCCTTTCTGACCAGTTGTCGGAAGAGAGGCAAGCCTAGCGGATTCGTACCACTGAAAAAAGCATAAAAGAAAATGCCCCGCCGGCGATGCCGGCAGGAGGTATAAGCCTGTGAGGTGCTGTCTTTAACCGTTAACCGCTCGGGGCGGATATCCGTCGCGACTCTGTCTTGCCTCATCGGCGGTCTGTGCTGATGCCGCGGATTCGTCCGGCACGATGTTGACAGCGTGAACCCCTTTGTCACCGGGTTTTTTCTCAAAGGTGACTGTCTGTCCGGCTTTTAATGTTTTGTAGCCATCCATTTGCACCGAAGAAAAATGGGCAAACAGGTCATCACTGCAGCCGTCTTCGATGATAAAGCCGTATCCCTTGGCGTTGTTGAACCACTTTACCTTGCCTTTTGGCATGATGAACTCCCCTGTTCCTTTTATGTCACTCTTATTATTGGAGTAGCTGCTACCGGTCGCGGTTGTTCCGTGCCGGGCTCGGTGTGGCTTATACCTCAAAGCTGCCGCATTGAGTTACATGCCAGTTGCATAGATTTACATTATTTTACAATGCATGTTAACTGTCGGCCAAACCCGGGCTTGAGTCAAGAGTTCAAGATCGTCTTATGAGTGGTTGAACGAGGTCTGGAAGCGTTATCATGTTCGTATTGATAAATAACGCACGCCTTTAACTGGTCTTTCTCTTGAAAACCGGGGGTAGGGCAACCACATTTAGTCAGTAAACCGAATAAACCGGTAAACAGAACCATGCGGACAATTAAGAATTCTCTACTAGTATTCAATCAGGGGGAGGATGAACAGCCAGGGCGCCAGGACGGTGTCAGTGTTGCGCCCGAGAAGCCAGCTCTGCAGCGTCCGGCCCGATACAGGGTTGTGCTCCTTAATGACGATTACACCCCCATGGATTTTGTGGTGGATGTACTGATGACGTTCTTCGCAATGAACGAAGAGAAGGCGACGCAGGTGATGCTGCTCGTCCATACGCAGGGAAAAGCCGTATGTGGGGTATATACCCGCGACATCGCGGAAACAAAGGCAGCGCAGGTGAATCAGTATTCTTCGGAATGTGACCACCCGCTCCTTTGCGAGATTGAACGTGCGGACTGATAGAAGGCGGGGTGGCCCATGCTGAGCAAAGATCTTGAAATGACGCTGAATACGGCCTTCAAAAATGCCAGGGACAAGCGTCATGAATTTATGACCGTCGAGCATTTGTTGCTGGCTCTTCTCGATAACGAATCGGCAGTGGGTGTCCTCAAAGCCTGTGGCGCAGACCTGAAGCGGCTCGAAGATGAGCTGGTCGAGTTTGTGGATTCCACTACACCATTGATCCCGAGTACCGACAGTGAGCGCGAAACTCAGCCAACCCTCGGCTTTCAGCGAGTGTTGCAACGAGCCGTGTTTCACGTGCAGTCTTCCGGCAAAAAAGAGGTAACCGGTGCCAATGTGCTGGTTGCGATCTTCAGTGAGCAGGAGAGTCAGGCTGTCTACGTTCTGAAAAAGCAGAGCATCGCCCGGATTGACGTGGTCAACTTTGTATCCCATGGCATTTCAAGGGTGCAAGGCGCGGAAGATCAGGATGGCGCAGACCATGGCGGCCATGAGGAGGCGGGAGAAGAAGGCTCGCACTCGCGACCACTTGAAAGCTATGCAACCAATCTGAATGAGCAGGCGCGGCAAGGCAGGATCGATCCGCTGATCGGTCGCGAACACGAAGTGGAACGCGTGGTTCAGATTCTCGTTCGCCGTCGCAAGAACAACCCTTTGCTGGTGGGTGAGGCTGGCGTTGGTAAAACGGCGATTGCCGAAGGCCTGGCCAAGCGCATCGTTGACGGCCAGGTGCCCGAGATCATCTCGGATGCCGTGGTGTATTCACTCGACATGGGCGCCTTGCTTGCGGGCACGAAGTACCGGGGTGATTTTGAAAAACGCCTCAAGGGCCTGCTGAGTGATTTGAAAAAACAGGATCATGCCATCCTGTTTATTGACGAAATCCACACCATAATCGGTGCCGGCTCTGCGTCCGGCGGGGTTATGGATGCCTCGAACCTGCTCAAGCCGATGCTGAGTTCCGGTGAACTGCGCTGCATTGGTTCAACAACCTTCCAGGAATTCCGCGGTATCTTTGAGAAAGACAGTGCTCTGGCCCGGCGTTTTCAGAAAATTGACGTAAATGAGCCGAGTGTTGAGGACACCTATCAGATTCTGAAAGGTCTCAAGCCAAGCTTCGAGAAGCACCATGATCTGAAATATACGGATCAGGCGCTGCGGGTTGCCGCTGAGTTGGCCGATCGCTACATCACTGACCGCCATCTTCCGGACAAGGCCATTGATGTAATTGATGAAGCAGGGGCAAGGCAGCGCCTGCAGCCGGAAGACAAGCGCAAAAAGACGGTCGATGTGACCGATATCGAAGATATCGTGGCGAGCATTGCCCGGATACCGCCGAAAAACGTGTCCACCAGCGACAAGGATCTGCTGCGCAACCTGGAGCGGGATCTCAAGATGGTGGTGTTTGGGCAGGATCCGGCTATTGAGTCTCTCGCGACAGCAATCAAGCTGGCTCGTGCCGGTCTGAAAGCGCCAGAGAAACCCGAAGGCGCGTTCCTGTTTGCCGGGCCCACCGGTGTCGGTAAAACCGAGGTGACCAAGCAGCTGGCGAAGGTGCTCGGGATCGAGCTGGTGCGTTTCGACATGTCGGAGTACATGGAGCGGCATACCGTCTCTCGTCTGATCGGTGCGCCCCCGGGCTACGTGGGTTATGACCAGGGTGGTCTGCTGACAGAATCTGTCAACAAACACCCGCACTGCGTGTTGCTGTTGGATGAAATCGAGAAGGCGCACCCGGAAGTCTTTAACCTGCTGCTGCAGGTGATGGATCACGGCACCCTGACCGACAACAACGGCCGCAAGGCAGACTTCCGTCACGTGATTCTGGTGATGACCACTAACGCGGGTGCCGAGAGCATGGCGCGCCGGTCGATCGGCTTCAGTGAGCAGGACCACAGCAGTGATGGTATGGAGGTGATCAGCAAGACCTTCACGCCGGAGTTCCGGAACCGTATCGATGGCATCATTCAGTTTGCCGACCTGCAGAAGGCCACCATCACGCATGTGGTGGACAAATTCCTGACCGAGCTGCAGGCGCAACTGGACGAAAAGCATGTGGTACTGCATGTGGACGAAGCGGCGAAGTCCTGGCTGGCGGAGAAGGGCTACGACGTCACCATGGGCGCCAGGCCGATGGCCCGTCTGATTCAGGACAAGATCAAGCGACCCCTGGCTGAGCAGATTCTGTTTGGCAGGCTGGCGGAGAAAGGTGGTGATGTCTTCATTCAGCTGAAAGACGATGAGCTGGTGTTCGACTACGAGGACGAGCCGGCTGAAGCGCTGTGATCTGACCGTTTGTCCGTGCTTCACAAAACCGCTGTCGGTCCCGACAGCGGTTTTTTTTGGCCTGTTGGCCGAATTTGGCCTGCCAAACAGGCCGTAGCGTCAATCCAATTCAGGAAGACTTCTGTCAGTTTTAGGCGTTAAGTCCGCAGTGAATGTCCGCGGCTCGCCAAGAACAACGATAAGGAAGCAAGCCTGATGAAGAAGCTCTGTCAACTCCCACTTAAGCTCGTGCTCATTGCAGGCCTGTTATTTCTGATTCTGCGGCCGGCACTGGCGGCAACGGAAAGAAAGCAGTTCTGTGTTTTTGATGTGGCTGGTGCCAATGGCTTTGTGTATCAGATGCTCCGGGATTATCAGCGCAGTGCGATAGGCGCGGGCGTGTCATTGGCGATGCAGCCCTACAGCGATGAGGATCTGGCTGTCCGCGATTTCCAGCAGAGACGTTGTGATCTCGTGGCATTGACCGATATGGGGGTGCGGAATTTCAATGATTTCACCGGTTCCATCAGTGCCATCGGGGCGGTGCCTTACTACGAGGATCTCCGGGTGTTGCTGCAGGGTTTGCCCGGGCCCCGAATTGCACGACATTTGAGTCAGGGTGGCTATGAAGTGCTTGGTGTTGCGCCCATGGGAGCGGCCTACCTGTTTGTGAATGACCGTGACATCAACCATGTTGCTGCCCTCACTGATAAACGTATCACTGTGTTTGAGGGTCACCACGACGCTCGTCACCTGGTGGAATTTGTCGGTGCTAAACCGGTGGCGGCCACCATTTCGAACTTTGCTCGATTGTTCAATTCTGGGCAGGCGGATATCAGCTACGCGCCAGCCGCCGCCTGGGAGGTGCTTGAGATGTTCCGGGGTGCGGGCGACCGGGGCGGCATCATACGTTACCCGGTGGGCCAGGTGACGGTTCAGCTGGTGGCCAGGGAAGGTGAGTTCAGCCCGGAATTTGTACGCGAATCCCGAAAGCTGATGGCCCGGCTCTACCAGGAGGCGATACGGGTTATTCGGCAGTTTGAGGATCGTATTCCCGAGGAGCGTTGGGTCGACATCGCACCCGAGGACATGCGGGAGTACCAGGAGATGCTGAGGCAGGTGCGCATCGATCTGCTTTCTGATCAAGGCCAGGATGCGCCGCTGGCCTCGGCGGTTTATCACGAAGACATGATGACCATATTGCGCAAGATCCGTTGCTACACCAATCCGGGTGCCGGAGAGTGTTCGGATCAGAACCGGGAATAAGTTCGGGTACAAACAAAAAAGCCCCGCAGATTGCGGGGCTTTTCAGATGTCACTTTGCATTAACGGGCGCGGTAGACGATGCGGCCCTTGCTCAGGTCGTAAGGCGTCAGTTCAACCTTGACCTTGTCTCCGGTCAGGATGCGGATGTAGTTCTTGCGCATTTTTCCTGAGATGTGCGCGGTCACAACGTGGCCGTTGGACAGCTCGACACGGAACATAGTGTTTGGAAGGGTGTCTAGAATAACGCCTTCCATTTCAATGACATCTGATTTCGCCATTCAGTAAAAACCTCGTTCGGAATACTTTTCGGTGATTTTAAATTGCGCAATTCTGCCTGATTTCTTAACGTTTGGCAAAATTCAGTCGGTTTCCAGCTCTCGCCAGTGGCCGTCTCGCAGTGCTTCAATGGGTTTGAACCGATTTTTATAGTTCATTTTGCGGCATTCCTTGATCCAGTAGCCCAGATACAGATGCGGCAATCCCTGCCGTTTTGCCTCTTCGATTTGCCAGAGCACCGCAAAGGTGCCCAGGCTCCGGAGTTCGAGTTCCGGGGCAAAAATGGTATAGATTGCAGACAACCCGTCATCCAGTAGATCCACCGCCGCCAGTCCGACCAGGTCATCACCCATCGACATTTCCAGAAACCAGGACTCGGTTGAGCCCTCTACCAGGAACGATGTGAACTGCTCCTTTGAGGGTGGATACATATCACCATCCCGGTGACGCTCCTCTATGTAGTGTGCATACAGCCGGTAGTAGCGCTCGCTGAAGGTTGCCGGGACAAGTTTACAGGTGATGTCTTCGTTCTTTCGCCACACTCTGCGTTGGTTTCGGTCGGGTTGAAACTGATCCACTTTCAGTCGGACCGGAATGCACGCGTTGCAATGTTCACAATGGGGGCGGTAGTAGTGTGACCCGCTGCGCCGAAAGCCCAGCGCAGTCAATTGACTGTACAGCTTTTTGTCGATGTGGGCCCGCGGGTCCACAAACATGGTGGTGGCTTCCTTGTCTGGCAGATAGCTGCAATCGTGGGGCGGGGTGGCAAAGAAAACGAGTGTTCTCAGATTACTCATTTATACCTCCGGGCCTGTCCATTGCCAGGTGAATGACCAGTCTGGCTGATCCGCTGTCTGATTCACGCATGCCCTGAGTATAGATAAAAATTCGGCACGGGGAATCGTTCGGGCCCCCATGGTCATAAGGTGACTGCTTTCCACCTGGCAGTCCATCAAGCGATACCCCCAAACCGCCAGTTGGCGCGCCAGGTGCACCATCAACACTTTTGAGGCATTGGTTTCAAGAGAGAACATGGATTCACCGAAAAAGCAGCGCCCAAGAGCGACACCGTACATGCCTCCAGCCAGCTCGCCCTGCTGGTTCCATACTTCGATAGAGTGCGCATGCCCCTGGCGATGCAGCCCCGTGTAGGCGGCAATCATGTCATCGGTAATCCAGGTGCCCTCAGCCCGGGTTGTGGCGCAAAGGCGGATAACACGGCTGAAGCACCGATCGGCCGTCACTTGAAACCGACGCTGATTAAGGGTTCGCCGAAGACTCCGGGAGATGTGGATCTGATCAGGAATCAGCACGCATCGGGGGTTGGGTGACCACCACAGTATGGGCTGATCATCGCTGAACCAGGGAAAAATCCCGTTGCGGTACGCCAACAACAACCGCTCCGATGACAGATCGCCACCCAAGGCCAGAAGGCCATCCGGATCTTCCAGTGCTTCATCAGCGGGAGGAAACCAGAACTGGTCCGGATCCAGCCAGGGTAGCGAGGTCATAAAACGCTTATCCGGATCAGTCTTGCTGATCCAGGAATTTTTCCGCATCAAGGGCTGCCATGCAGCCAAAGCCGGCGGAGGTAACGGCCTGGCGGTAGACATGGTCGGCTACATCGCCGGCGGCAAATACGCCGGGAATGCTGGTTTGAGTGGCCATGCCGCCAAGTCCGGACTGAATGCGGATGTAACCGTTTTCCATATCCAGTTGGCCTTCAAACAGGTCGGTATTGGGTTTGTGGCCAATGGCGATGAATACGCCGGCCAGCTCCATGTCCCGGGTGCTGCCGTCTTCCATGCTTTTGATGCGCATGCCGGTCACACCGGTACCGTCACCGAGAACTTCATCCAGGGTATGGTTCCAGACAATCTTGACGTTGCCGCTCTTGGCTTTTTCGAACAGCTTGTCTTGCAGGATCTTTTCAGCACGCAGCTTGTCGCGACGGTGAACCAATGTCACCTCATCCGCAATGTTGGACAGGTACAGAGCCTCCTCAACGGCGGTGTTACCACCACCAATCACGGCGACTTTCTGTTTGCGGTAGAAAAAACCATCACAGGTTGCGCAGGCAGAGACGCCCTGGCCTTTGAACTTTTCTTCCGACTCAAGCCCCAGATACATGGCGGAAGCACCGGTGGCGATGATCAGCGCATCGCAGGTGTACTCGCCGCTGTCGCCTTTGAGGCGGAACGGCCGGGAGCTCAGGTCGGTTTCGTTGATGGTGTCGTAAACGATCGAGGTTTCAAAGCGTTCTGCGTGCTTTTGCATACGCTGCATCAGCTCGGGGCCCTGAACGCCGTCGTTGTCGCCTGGCCAGTTATCAACGTCGGTTGTGGTTGTGAGCTGACCACCCACCTCAATACCGGTAATCAGTGTCGGATTCAGGTTGGCGCGGGCTGCGTAGACGGCAGCAGTGTAACCGGCCGGGCCGGAGCCTAGAATGATCAGGCGGGAGTGTCGGGTTTCGCTCATGAGGTTCTCGCTGGTGTTTAGAAAATCTAATCAGATAGATGAGGCCGCTGCCGCATTATTCAAGTACGGAGACGGTGGCCAGTAGCTGTCTGATCCGTTCCTTGCTTTTACCGGATTCACCCTGTTCAAGGCGATGTTCGGCGACGGATGGGAACACTGCCTGCACATCGTCTGGCAGAACATGGTTACGTCCGGCCATCAGAGCCCAGGCTTTCGATGCCCTGAGCAGGCCGATGCCGGCCCGAGGTGACAGTCCATAGAGCAGTCCGGGCATGCGCCGGCTCTGTTCGAGCAGGCGCTGCAGGTAATCCAGCAGGGCAGGGCTGGCAGAAACATCGTTAACGGCAGCCTGCATTGCCTTCAGTTCGTCGTGGGGCAATATCGCCTGCAAGCGATCTGTCAGCGAACGGCGATCCTCACCTTCGAGCAGTTCGCGCTCGGCTTTTGGATCCGGGTAACCGAGGCGTAAACGCATCAGAAACCGGTCAAGCTGAGATTCGGGTAGCGGAAAGGTGCCGCCCTGTTCTATCGGGTTCTGGGTGGCAATCACGAAGAACGGTGAGGGCAAGGGCCGGGTTTCGCCCTCGATAGACACCTGTCGTTCTTCCATGGCCTCAAGCAAGGCACTCTGGGTTCGTGGCGACGCGCGATTGATCTCGTCCGCGAGCACCACCTGAGCAAAGATGGGCCCTTGATGGAAGACTAAGCTGCCAGCCTGTTTGTCGTACATGGAGTAGCCCAGAACATCCGCCGGCAACAGGTCGTTGGTGAACTGGATGCGCTGATAACTCAAGCCCATGATTTTGGCCAGGGCGTGGGACAAGGTGGTTTTGCCCATGCCGGGTATGTCTTCAATCAGCAGATGGCCCTGAGCCAGCAGTCCGCACAGGGCGAGCCTTACCTGAGTATCCTTGCCCAACAGAATTTTGTTGAGTTCGTTAACAACGCTGTCCATTTTCTGTTTCATGCAGGTCTCAGTCCCGTACCCGTTTCAGAATGTCACCGTAGGCGTCAATGCGCCGGTCACGGAGATACGGCCAGATACGGCGAACGGATTCGGTGCGGCTGCGATCCAGGGTGGCGGTGAGTATGCGTTCGCTATGATCGTCTGCCCGTGCCAGGAATTCGCCCTGTGGTCCGCAGATAAAACTGTTACCCCAGAATCGGATACCGTCACCGTGACCTGACGGGTCTGGCTCCGTGCCTACCCGGTTGGGTGCAATGACCGGCAGGTTGTTGGCGATGGCATGGCCTCGCTGTACCGTCACCCAGGCCTCGAGCTGGCGTTCCTGCTCTTGTGGCTCGTCGGTGAT